>Ga0247742_10000180_pt1 | contig 54666 bp, 47 predicted proteins | sample UWRJL208509C2_FD_180944 | JGI IMG/M metagenome (GOLD analysis project Ga0247742, IMG submission 180944) | Plant litter microbial communities from Arlington Agricultural Research Station in Wisconsin, United States - UWRJ-L208-509C-2 | ecosystem: Environmental > Terrestrial > Plant litter >...
AGCGCGGTGCCACCGTCACCGGCATCGACATGGGCGAAGCACCCCTGGCCGTGGCCCGCCTGCACCAGTTGGAATCCGGCGTGGAAGTGGAATACCGGCAGATCACTGCCGAAGCCCTGGCTGAAGAGATGCCCGAGCAGTTCGACGTGGTCACTTGCCTGGAAATGCTCGAGCACGTGCCGGATCCGTCGTCGGTAATCCGCTCCTGCATGCGCATGGTCAAGCCCGGCGGCCAGGTGTTCTTCTCCACCATCAACCGCAACCCCAAGGCTTACCTGTTCGCCATCGTCGGCGCCGAATACATCATGAAGCTGCTGCCGCGCGGCACCCACGACTTCAAGAAATTCATCCGCCCGTCCGAGCTGGGGGCCTGGAGCCGTCAAGCCGGGCTGACCGTCAAGGACATCATTGGCCTGACCTACAACCCACTGACCAAGCACTACAAGCTGGCGGCGGACGTTGACGTCAACTACATGATCCAGACCTTGCGGGAGGAATAATCGATGGCTATCAGAGCGGTCCTTTTTGACATGGACGGCACGCTGCTCGACACCGCGCCGGACTTCATCGCCATCTGCCAGGCCATGCGTGCCGATCGCGGCTTGCCGCCGATCAACGACAAGCACATCCGCGACGAAATCTCCGGCGGTGCGAAAGCGATGGTCGCCGTGACCTTTTCGATGGACCCAGAGTCGCCGGGCTTCGAGGCGCTGCGCCTGGAGTTTCTCGAGCGCTACCTGGTGGGCTGCGCGGTGCACAGCAAGCTGTTCGACGGCATGGCCGAGTTGCTGGCCGATATCGAGAGCGCCAAGCTGATCTGGGGCGTAGTGACCAACAAGCCGCTGCGGTTCGCCGAACCGATCATGCAGCAACTGGGGCTGGCCGAGCGTTCGGCGTTGCTGATTTGCCCGGACCATGTGAAGAACAGCAAGCCGGACCCGGAACCGCTGATCCTCGCCTGCAAAATGCTCGACCTCGACCCGTCCACCGTGCTGTTCGTCGGCGACGACCTTCGGGATATCGAGTCCGGGCGCGACGCCGGCACCAAGACCGCGGCCGTGACCTATGGCTACATTCACCCCGACGACAACCCCCGCCACTGGGGCGCGGATGTGGTGGTGGATCATCCGCTGGAGTTGCGCAAGGTGTTGGACAGTGCGCTGTGTAGTTGCTGACCTGATTGCTTGAGGAAGCACCTGTGGTGAGGGACTGCTGTGGTGAGGGGGGGCTTGCTGTGATTAGGGGCTCTTTGTGGTGAGGGGGACTTGCTGTGATTAGGGGGGCTTGCCTTGGCTTTTGTGGTGAGGGGGCTTGCCCCCGTCCGGCTGCGAAGCAGTCGTCGCTCTTTATAAGAGGGGGGGGGATGGCTTCGCCATCCAACGGGGGCAAGCCCCCTCACCACAGGCAAGCCCCCTCACCACAAAGAGCCCCTTCACCACGGGCAAGTCCACTCACCACAGGCAAGCCCACTCACCACAGGCAAGTCCACTCACCACTGGCAAGTACAGGTGCGGTGTTCGCCTTAAAATTGTGTAGAGGTTTTTATGTTTGATTATTCCGCCCGTCCCGAGTTGCTCAAGGACCGGGTCATCCTGGTCACCGGTGCCGGCCGTGGTATCGGCGCCGCCGCCGCGAAAACCTATGCGGCCCACGGCGCTACCGTGTTGTTGTTGGGCAAGACCGAGGCTCATCTGTCGCAGGTCTATGACGAAATCGAGGCCGCCGGGCATCCACAGCCGGCGGTGATCCCGTTCAACCTGGAAACCGCCCTGCCCCATCAATACGATGAGCTGGCGGCGATGATCGAAACCGAATTCGGCCACCTCGACGGTTTGCTGCACAACGCCTCGATCATTGGCCCGCGCACGCCGATCGAGCAGTTGTCCGGCGAAAACTTCATGCGCGTCATGCAGGTCAACGTCAACGCCATGTTCATGCTCACCAGCACCCTGCTGCCGCTGCTGAAGCTGTCCAAGGATGCCTCGGTGGTGTTCACCTCCAGCAGCGTCGGCCGCAAGGGCCGGGCGTATTGGGGCGCTTACGGGGTGTCGAAGTTCGCCACCGAAGGCCTGATGCAAACCCTGGCGGACGAAATCGACACCGTCGCGCCGATGCGCGCCAACAGCATCAACCCGGGCGCCACCCGCACCAGCATGCGCGCCCAGGCGTATCCGGGGGAAAACCCGAGCAACAACCCGGCTCCGGAAGAGATCATGCCTGTCTATCTGTACCTGATGGGTCCGGACAGCACCGGCATCAATGGCCAGGCGTTCGACGCCCAATAACACCGGCCAACGCCGCGACGTTTTCCCGTCGCGGCGCATTTACCCCGCGTAACTTCGGCATGATCCAGTCAAGCAACCGGCGACCGTTTTGCCTCTATCCACCTCGAATCGCCAATAAGCCACTGATTCCTATGGCGTTAAATCAAGATGAACGGCATGGCACGAGTTTCGCTCTAACTATCTTCAGACAGCTGGAGCAATTGAGCCGACGACGCGGCAGGCAAAACCAGACTAAACTGATATCACACTGTCCTACGGGACTGATGGATCAGTATGACGTGCCGCCCGAGTGCCGCTCTCACCCCAGCCTGTAAGACAGCACTCTGTTCAGGGGCCCACGCCATATGAAATCGCCGACCCAGACCAACGCAATTGACTTCGACAGCGCGAAGTTGCAACGCCTGGGCTTTGGCCAACAGCCTCTTCTCCTGGAACGCCCCGTCAGCCTCGCGCAATTGCGCCAGCAACTGAGCCTGCAACTGCAAACCAGCCTGGAAGCCAAGCAGGTTCTCGAACTGTTTTTCCGCGAGACCCAGCGCCTGGTACCCCTCGATGCCTTGAGTTACGAACACAGTTCCAGTGACTTGCGCCTGGAATTCGGCGCGCGGGGTCATCATTCGGTGATCTACAGCCTTAGCCATCAAGGCGAGCACTTGGGCGAGCTGGTGTTCCGGCGCAACTCGCGTTTCAGCGAGCAGGAACAAGGTCACCTCGAATCGCTGCTGTCGGCACTGCTGTTCCCGCTGCGCAACGCCCTGCTCTACCGCATCGCCACCCAGAGCGCCCTGCGCGATCCGCTGACCAACACTGGCAATCGCATTGCCATGGATCAGACCCTGCAGCGGGAAATCGAGATGTCGCGGCGCCACTTGCAGCCGTTGTCCCTGCTGATGCTGGACATCGATCACTTCAAGCAGGTCAATGACAGCCATGGCCATGGCGTCGGCGATGAAGTGCTCAAGTCCGTGGCGGAGTCGATCAAGCGCCAGTTGCGCAATGTCGACATGGTGTTCCGCTATGGCGGCGAAGAGTTCCTGATCCTGCTCTCCAACACCACCCGCGAATCGGCGGCCATGGTCGGCGAGCGCCTGCGCTTTGCGACTCAGTCCGAGGAATACATCGTCGATGGCAAGCTGATCGACCTGACGGTCAGCCTCGGCTGCTCGACCTTGCTGCCTGGGGAATCCGCCGAGAGCCTGGTGCGACGGGCCGACAGTGCGTTGTACGTGGCCAAGCGCGAGGGGCGGAATCGGTTGGCGATGGCGGGTTGATACCGCTCCAACCGAAATACCTGTGGGAGCGGGCTTGCCCGCGATGGCGTCTCGTCATCCAGTGATGTATTGGCTGACGGATCGCTATCGCGGGCAAGCCCGCTCCACATGGGTTGTTATAAGTCCTGAATGAACTAACTCTCAACCAACGCCTTGCGCTCCCGCGCAATCGCCGGCCGTTCCAGGTGCTCCATCTGCATGCACCGCTCAAGGAACAGGTACATATAGTCGTAGCTCTTGCAGACCGCCTGGCGCAGCTCCACCTGCAGTGACTGGGACGGATTCGTCCCGGCCAGGGTGCAGATGATTTCCAGGGCTTCCCACGGATGCGCGTCATCGTAATGGGCGTGCATCTTCAGCCATTTCATCGCCCGCTTGCGCTCCTCTTCAGGAAACGCCGCAGCGTAGACCCCGTTGGAACAGACCAGCGCCGACCATTCGCCAGTCGCGCCTTCGATGGCGTAGTTGGTCGCGGCAATCGCCACGATCAACGCGTCCGACGAACTGGTGTGCCAACACCAGTGGCTCAAGGCATGCAGTTCCGGCGGCACCTGCTGGGCCTGCAAATCCTCCAGGCTGACGCCATGGGCCGCGGCCCAGTTGACCCAGTAATCCGCATGGTTGAGTTCCACCCGGATGTTGCGCATCAGCCACCTGCGCGCCATGTCTTCGCCGGGATGCCGGGCAAAACGGGTCTTGGTGAGGTTTTGTGCCATGTATAACGCGAACTGTTCGACCACCGGCCAGCCACCGATGAGGTAGTGGCGCATGGTCTTGGCGCTGACTTTATTGTCTCGCATGCGCTGATACAGTTCGTGTTCGACAACACGGCGTTTGCTCTCGCTGCAATCCTTGATGAGCTGTTGCGCCCATGCCGGGTAACTTGCAGGCTCCATGAGCGGGCCGGTTCTATTAAATGTGTCGATCACTGTCGGGCTCCTTTTGATTGTGATTGTACGGATCAGCGAGAGTCTCAACGGAACGTGCCAGGCGCCTTGAATAACAAAGGCTGTGGTCTGGCGGGCCGACTGTGCAAGCTGTCACGCGTAAACAACTGTGGGCGTTCTATAACATACCCTTGCGCATAATCCACTCCGATTTCAAGCAAAGCTTGCTCGATTTGCGGCGTTTCAACGAATTCGGCAATAGTTTGCTTACCCATGACATGGCCGATGTGATTAATCACTTCAACCATAGCGCGGTTAATCGGGTCGTCCAGCATGTCCTTTACGAAACTCCCGTCGATCTTCAAGAAGTCTACAGGTAAATGTTTCAGGTAGGCGAATGAGGACATTCCGGCGCAAAAATCATCAAGGGAAAAGTAACAACCTAAGCCTTTGAGTTCATTAATAAAACGAATTGCACTGCCTAAATTTGATATCGCACTAGTTTCAGTAATTTCAAAACAAATCATTTCAGGCGGAATGGAATAAACAACAAACTGTTCACGCAGGAAGTCCAGGAACGCCTCATCTCCGATAGTAATGCCTGACAGATTAATCGCACACATGGCTAAAGGTTCTTTATCTTTCTCATTTGAACCTTGGGCAATTATCTTAAATACGTTTTCAACTACCCAACGATCCAATTGGGTCATTAGTCCATAACGTTCGGCGGCGGGAATGAAGCTGTCGGGCAAAATCATGCGCCCGGCTTCATCGTGCAAACGCAACAGGATCTCGATGTGCCCGCCGCCCTGATCGGTATCCCCCAGAGGCGCGATTTCCTGGGAGTACAGGCAAAACCGATCTTCTTCCAGGGCCATGTGCAGGCGCTGGACCCAAGCCATCTCACCAAAGCGCAGGGACAGTTCCGAGTCGTCCGCGTGATAGACCTGCACCCGGTTGCGACCTTTTTCCTTGGCCATATAGCACGCCATGTCGGCGGCTCGCAGGGAAGCTTCGAGGGTGGTCGGAGTCTGGGCGATGTGCACCAGGCCAATACTGACCGTGGTCACGAACGGCCGGCCCTTCCACACAAAGTGCAAGTTCTGCACGGTCTGGCGCAGGTTCTCGGCGATTTTCTCCGCCGCCTCCAGCGAGCAGTTCTCCAGCAGGATGCCAAACTCGTCGCCGCCCAGGCGCGCCAGGGTGTCGCCTTCGCGTAATCCCGATTGCAGCAACGCGCAGATATGCCGCAACAGCTCGTCACCCGCCGCGTGCCCGCAGGTGTCGTTGACCAGTTTGAATTGATCCAGGTCGAGGAACATCAAGGCGTGACGCCCGGCGGAGCGGGTCAGGTTATGCAGGGCCTGTTCGAGGCGGTATTCAAACTCGCGGCGATTGGCCAAGCCAGTCAGGGCATCGTGGGTGGCTTGCCAGGACAGATTGGCGATGTATTGCCGCTCCTGGGTCATGTCGTGCAGCACCAGCACGGTGCCGCTGACTTTGCCGGCATTGCGGATGGGCGCGCCCACCAGGGTCACCGACACGGTGCTGCCGTCCAGGCGCTGGATCAGTTTGGAATGCTCGCTGCCGCCGCTGAGTTGGCCGCTGAGAATATGCTCGATCAGGGTGAAACCATCGGCCTGGGCGTTTTCGTCGAGCAGATTGAACAAGGCCGCCAGCGGCAAACCCGTGGCCTGCTCGGCTTTCCAGTGGGTCAAGGCTTCGGCGGCGGGATTCATATAGGCAATCGCCCCTTCCACGTCCGTGGTGATCACGCCGTCACCAATGGACTGCAGGGTGATTTGCGCCCGATCCTTTTCCAGTTGCAGCGCTTCGGCGAAGGCATGCCGCTGCTTCAGCAGCTTATGAGTGCGCAGCAACGCCAGCACGATCAAGCCCAGCGCGGTGGCGAGGTTGGTCACCAGCAGCAGTCGCAGAATCACCCGCGAGCCTTCGCCCAAGGCATCGCTGAACGCTCGGGCCGCCGGGGTCACGCCCTCGTTGATAGCAAAGATCTGCGCCTTCCAACCGGCGATGTCAGCCGCACTGGCCTGATTCTGCTCGATACGCTGGTGCATCTCTTGGGCCACCGTATCCAGTTGCACCAGGTAGGCATCGCCCACGGTCCAGCGATCGATCGCGGTTTCCAGGTAGCTGAAATGGCGAAAATTGAGGTACAGCCAGATCAGGCTGGCAACGTCGTCCGGGTGGTTTCCGCCCTTGAGGATCGCTTGGCGAGCGGCGGCCAGGTCCGGTGGCTGCTGGTCCAGCGCGACGCGTAATTCATGACCGCCCTGCGGCACGGAAATGGCGTTTTGATAAGTGCGGTAAATCACCTCATCGCGGCTGTCCGCATAGAGGTTGAGGTAATAGATCGCGTCTTTCTGGCCCTTGGACCACAGGCTTTCGCCCGCCACGTAGCCGCGCACGGCCGAGAGCACGTAAAGGCTGACGCCGCCGAGCAACGCTTGAAACAGCACGACGGCGATAAACGGCCAGACGATGCCCAACAACCGTGGCGTTCCGAGTGTCCGCTTTTGATTCATGGGGTCCCTTGTCTAAAAAACTGTCCGGTCATCCTTCCCGACCAGACCATCCCACCAAGCCTAGGAGGGGTTCCGTGTCCCCGCAAGCGCGAACACACACTAGGCAGACGCTCAATTAAGCCTCATCGTTCAACATTAACGATCAGTTGCATCAAGCGAATCGCCACGGGCCTGCTGAACTCAAGCAGCGCATTGAAGCGGCCGCCCTACATCTGCTGCAAATGCCCGTAGAGTTTGGCGTACAAGCCGCCTTCGGCGATCAGTTGCTGATGATCGCCGTCTTCGGCGATCCGCCCGCCATCGAACACCAGCACCCGGTCGGCCTGCTTCACCGCCGACAGGCGATGGGCAATGATCAGCGTGGTGCGCCCGCGCAGGAACCGCGCCAGGGCCTGGTGCAGGTTGTATTCGGTGGCGGCGTCGAGGGCCGAGGTGGCTTCGTCGAGGATCACCACTTTCGGTTCCGCCAAAACCATCCGCGCAATGGCCAGGCGCTGGCGCTGACCGCCGGACAAGCGCACCCCGGAACGCCCGACCACACTGTCCAGGCCTTGGGCAAAACCGCGAACGGTGCTGTCGAGCTGGGCGATTTCCAGAGCCTGCCAGCAGGCTTCGTCACTGCGTTCGCGGCCCATGGTCAGGTTGGCACGCACCGTATCGTTGAACAGCGCCGGGTGTTGCAGCACCACCGCAACGTTTTCGCGCACCGTATCGAGGCCGATTTCCTCCTGGGTCGAGCCGCCGAAGCGAATCGTCCCGGCCTGCGCGGTGTACAGGCCCAGCAGCAATTGCACCAGGGTGCTTTTGCCGCCGCCACTGGCGCCGACGATGGCGACTTTCTCCCCCGGCGCAATCGACAGGTTCAAGTGGTCCAGCACCGGCTCGTCGCCATAGCCGAAACTCAAGCCCTGCACTTCGATCCCCACGGTATCGCGGTTGTTGAACGGGTCGACGCCACCCGGGTATTGCGGCTCATCGGCGCGGGACAGCAACTCGTTGATCCGCGTCAGCGCGCCGCCCGCCGCGTAATAGGCGTATTGCAAATTCAGCAGCTGTTCCACCGGCCCGATCATGAACCACAGGTAGCTGAACACCGCGAGCATCTGGCCGATGGACAGGTCGGAAAACAGCACCGTGAGCATCGCCGCCGCGCGAAAGATGTCGATGCCGAACTGGAACAACAGGCCACTGGCGCGGCTGGACGCGTCGCTTTTCCATTGGGAATTCACCGCGTAGTCGCGCACTTCCAAAGCGCGCTGGCCCAGGCGACCGAGGAAAAAGCCTTGGCGATTGCCGGCGCGGACTTCCTGAATCGCATCCAGGGTTTCCGCCAGGGCCTGGGTGAAGCGCGAGGTGCTGTCGTTCTCAAGTTTCTTCAGGTGCTTGACCCGTTTGCCCAACTGCACGGTGAAATAGATCACCAGCGGGTTGAATAACAGAATCAGCAACGCCAGTTGCCAGTGCATCCACACCAGGATAGCGGCGGTGCCCACCAGGGTCAGCATCGCCACAAGGAACCGACTCAGGGTTTCGCCGACAAACTTATCCACGGTGTCCAGGTCGGTCACCAGGTGCGTGGTGACCATGCCGCTGCCCAGGCTTTCGTATTCGCCCAGGGAAATTCGCTGTAACCGGGCGATCAGACGCATGCGAATGCGGTAAACGATGTCCTTGGCCAGCCCGGCGAACAACTTGGCCTGCACCACGTTGAATAACAAGGCGCCGCAACGCAGGGTCAGGGTGACCAGCAGCATCAAGCCGATGTAGCCCGCGGCTTTCTGCCACGGCCCCGGCAGAAACTGGTTCATGATCTTCAGCGCGGCATCGCCATGGCCGAGCAGGACTTCGTCTACCAGCAGCGGCAACAGCAAGGGAATCGGCACGCTGCACAGGGTCGCGAGCACGGCGACGCCGTTGGCAATCCACAGGGCTTTTTTATGATGCAGGGCCAGGCGGCGGATTTCCGCCCAGCTCAAGCGGTCGACGGCAGGCGATGGTGGCGGGAGATCGGGTTGCTCATGCACAGGCCGCACGCTCCAGCCAACGGCCGAGCAGCGGTGATAACTCGCGCAAAGGTTGATAGCCATTGGTCAACAACGCCAGCTGGCCGTCACGCTCGGCCAGCATCGTCGGGAACCCGGCGATGCCCAGGTCCTGGACCCAGGTGAAGTCTGCCGCGGTCGCTGCGTGCTGGTCGGCACGGTCGAACGCGGCGGCGAATTCGATACGGGGCAAGCCAGCCTGCTCGGCCAGCTCCACCAGCACGCTGGCGTGGGTGACGTCGCGGCCTTCGACATAGAACGCCCGCTGGATCAGGCCCAGCAGCGTCCAGGCGCAGTCCGGCGCCAGGCTGCGGGCGGTGACCAGCGCACGGCACGCCGGCTCGGTGTCGTAGACAAACCCGTCCGGCAACGCACCCTCTCGCGTGAACGGCTGGCCGGTGGCTTCAGTGACCGCCGCCCAGTGTTCGAGAATGTAGCGCCGGGTGGTCGGCTCCAGCGCCGCGCCGCTGCCGGTGCGCAAACCGCCCACCACCAGATGAACCTCGACGCCCGCCGCGTGCGCCTGCTCCACCAAGGCCTGGGCCACCGGGGCAAAACCCCAGCACCACGAGCACATTGGGTCCATCACATAGAGCAGGCGCGCAGACATGGTTCAGGCCTCGGTAGGTGCTTGCTTATAGTTGTAGCCGATTGGGTGCGGTTGGTTGCGGGCCTTGGCCAATTCGATCTGCTTTTGCCGATCGGTGGCGCTGCGCCGGGTCTTTTCGCTGAGGGTGTCCCAGCAATGCGGGCAACTGATGCCGGCCACGTAGTGCTCGGACGCACGATCTTCGACGCTGACCGGGGTGCGGCAGGCGTGACACTGATCGTAGTCGCCTTCGCTTAAGTCATGGCGCACGGTCACGCGGTTGTCGAAGACAAAGCAGTCGCCCTGCCACTTGGTTTCTTCCTGGGGCACTTCCTCGAGGTATTTGAGGATGCCGCCCTTGAGGTGATACACCTCGTCGAAACCCTGGCTGAGCATGTAGCTCGAAGCCTTTTCGCAACGGATGCCGCCGGTGCAGAACATCGCGACTTTCTTATGCACCGCCGGGTCGAAGTGTTCTTTGATGTAGTCGGGGAATTCGCGAAAACTGGTGGTTTTCGGGTCGATGGCGCCTTCGAAGGTGCCGATCGCCACTTCGTAGTCGTTGCGGGTGTCGATCAATAGCACTTCCGGATCGCTAATGAGCGCGTTCCAGTTTTGTGGATCAACGTAAGTCCCGACTTTCTTGTTCGGATCGACGCCGTCGACGCCCAGGGTCACGATCTCTTTCTTGAGCTTGACCTTGGTGCGGTAGAACGGCTGGTCGTCGCAGTACGACTCTTTGTGGTCGATGTCGTCCATGCGCGGATCGTTCTTGAGCCAGGCCATCAGCCCGTCGATGCCTTCGCGGCTGCCGGACACGGTGCCGTTGATGCCTTCTTCGGCAATCAGCAAGGTACCTTTGATGCCGTTGTCGACCATGGCTTGCAGCAGGGGTTCGCGCAGGGCGACGTAATCTTCCAGAGTGACGAACTTATACAGTGCCGCCACGACAATCTTTTGTGTCATGGGTGATTCTCCAGGTGGCTACCCTCGTAAGGGGTGAACCGGATGCGAAAAAAAACGCGCCGGGTTAGCGGCGCGTCGGGGATTCTAGCAAAAAAGGCAGCTTCAAGTGGCAAGCTTCAAGCGGCAAGCCAGAAGCACGATGCCTTGAACTAGCAGCTTGCGGCTTGCATCTGCATTTTTAATGCTGTCCTCCGGCACAGGTTGGCGAGGCCGGGGCCGCGTCGAGCTGTGACCATTCCTCGGGGGTGTAGGTGTGCAGCGCCAACGCATGGAACTCGCCCATCAGCTCGCCGAGGGTGCCGTAGACCTTCTGGTGCCGCTTGACCCGGTTGAGCCCGGCAAACTGTTCGCTGACCACCACGGCCTTGAAGTGCGTCTGCACGCCACGGCTGTGCATGTGACTTTCGTCCAGCACCTGAAGGTGCTGCGGCTGCAACAGCCCGAGCGTCGATTCAATGCGTTGTTGCATGCTCATTACCGACTCCGCTTAAGGCTTTTTCTTGGCCGCTGGTGCAGCCGCGTCTTTCGGCGTCAGCTCAGCGGTCATGTCAGCCAGCAGTTTGTTGACCACAGGCACGGCGCTTTCCAGCTTGGCCTGGGTCATCTGGGCCGATTGCTGGGTCAGCTGCGGCATTTTTTCCAGGACTTTCTTGCCCAGAGGCGACTGATAGAAAGCTACCAGGTCCTTGAGTTCGGATTCGCTGAAGTTAGTGGTGTAGAGCTTGACCATGTCCGGCTTCAGCTTGTTCCAGCCGATGGCTTGGTCCAGCGCGGCGTTGGCCTTGGCCTGGTAGGTTTCGAGCAGGGCTTTTTTCGACTCAGGGGCTTTGGTTTGTTCAAAGCGCTGGGCGAACATTTGCTGCACTTGCATGTACACCGGGGTGCCCAGTTTGTCAGCGTGCGCCAGGGTCAGGAAAGCTTCGGCACTGGCGTTGTGGCTGGCGGTATCGGCAAAAACCTGGCCGCTGGCACAGACCAGAGCAACCGCGGTACAGATGGCACGAAGACGAGTCATCGAGTTTCCTTTTCTAGCAGGCGAGGTAAAACCTCAAGGGGGCCCATTCTGCGCCTAAAAAACCTTATGGCTCAACCCCCGGGCCTTGCCAGGCTTGATTTGTGCCCGCTGAACGGTCAAAAAAACGACAGAGGGAACCACGGTGGCCGATCAAGGCCTAATCGGCCTAGACTGCGCAATCAGACCAGAAGGAGTGTGACCGATGAGCCGTATCGAAACCGACAGCCTGGGCCAGGTAGACGTCCCGGACGACGCTTACTGGGGGGCTCAGACACAGCGTTCGCTGATCAACTTCGCCATCGGCCAGGAACGCATGCCCCTCGCGGTGCTGCATGGCCTGGCGCTGATCAAGAAAGCGGCGGCGCGAGTCAATGATCGCAACGGTGACTTGCCGGCGGACATCGCCCGGCTGATTGAGCAGGCCGCCGACGAAGTGCTCGCTGGCCAGCACGACGACCAGTTCCCGCTGGTGGTGTGGCAGACCGGCAGCGGTACCCAGAGCAACATGAACGTCAACGAGGTGATCGCCGGGCGCGCCAACGAACTGGCCGGCAACCCACGGGGCGGCAAGTCGCCGGTGCACCCCAACGATCACGTCAACCGCTCGCAGAGTTCCAACGATTGCTTCCCGACCGCCATGCACATCGCCGCCGTACAAGCGGTGCAACAGCATTTGCTACCGGCGATCAGCGAATTGTCCGGTGGCCTGGCGGAGTTGTCGGCGCGGCACATGAAGCTGGTGAAAACCGGGCGTACGCACATGATGGACGCGACGCCGATCACCTTCGGTCAGGAGCTTTCAGCTTTTATAGCGCAACTGGATTACGCCGAACGGGCGATCCGCAGCGCTTTGCCGGCGGTCTGCGAACTGGCCCAGGGCGGGACCGCAGTGGGCACCGGGCTTAATTCGCCGCACGGGTTTGGCGAAGCGATTGCCGCCGAGCTGGCCGCGTTGTCGGGCTTGCCGTTTGTCACCGCGCCGAACAAATTCGCCGCACTGGCCGGGCATGAGCCGCTGACCACCCTGTCGGGCGCGCTGAAAACCCTGGCGGTGACCCTGATGAAGATCGCCAACGACCTGCGTTTGCTCGGCTCCGGCCCTCGCGCCGGTTTCGCCGAAGTGAAACTGCCGGCCAACGAGCCGGGCAGCTCGATCATGCCGGGCAAGGTCAACCCGACCCAGTGCGAAGCGCTGTCGATGCTGGCCTGCCAGGTCCTGGGCAACGATGTCGCTATCGGTTTCGCCGCGAGCCAGGGTCACCTGCAGTTGAATGTGTTCAAACCGGTGATCATCCACAACCTGTTGCAATCGATCCGCTTGCTGGGCGATGGCTGCAGCAACTTCCAGCAGCACTGCATCGCTGGCCTGGAGCCAGACGCCGAGCAAATGGCGGCGCACCTGGAGCGTGGCTTGATGCTGGTCACCGCGCTGAACCCGCACATCGGCTATGACAAATCGGCGGAGATCGCCAAAAAGGCCTACGCCGAAGGCCTGACCTTGCGTGAAGCCGCATTGCAATTGGGTTATCTGACGGATGAACAGTTCGACGCGTGGGTGAGGCCGGAGAATATGTTGGAGGCTGGGGCCAAGGGTTGAGTCAGGGAGATGTCTAGCGCCTGACAGTGTGCCATCGCGGGCAAGCCCGCTCCCACAAGGATCGCCTACATCCTGTGGGAGCGGGCTTGCCCGCGATTGGGAGCACGGGAGATCTTCAGCCCAAAACCGCCCTAGCCCGCCGCGCCTTGAGCCCGGCAATCAACGAAGGCCCGAGTGCCACCAACGCCGAACCCACGACCACCAGCACCGCCCCGCCATACCCCAGCGCATTGATTTGCTCGGCATGCACATACTCCGGCCACCAACCGGCGGCCAAAGCTACGGCGGCGAAGGTCACCAGTGGCGTGATCGCCAGGGTCGCGCTGACCCGTGACGCCTCCCAGTGAGCCAAGGCTTCGGCGAAAGCGCCGTAGGCGATCAGGGTGTTCAGGCAGCAGGCCAGCAGCAACCAGCCTTGCAACGGACTCAACTGCAATGCTTCCAGCGGATGCACGAAGGGCGTCAGCAGCAAGGCGCAAAACAGGTAGATCACCATCATCACCTGCAACGAATTCCATACCGTCAGCAATTGTTTCTGGCCCAGGGCATAGAAGGTCCAGACCGTGGACGCCAGCAACACCATCAGCACGCCAGCGGTGTATTGAGTCAGGGAGGTCAGGAGTTCGCTCAGGCGCTGATTGAAAAACAGGCCGAAGCCAATCAACAGCACCGCCAAGCCGATGCCCTGGCCGACGCTGAAGCGCTCTTTGAACACAAACAGGCTGGCGATCAACAACATGATCGGGCCCATCTGCACCACCAGTTGCGCCGTGCCCGGGCTCAAGCGATTCAACCCCATCAGGTACAGCACGTAGTTGCCCACCAGGCCCAACACCGCCATCAGCACCAGCCAGCCGCCCTTCGGGCCAAGGACTCGCCGGCTCGGCAAGCGCTTGCTCGCCGCCAGGTAGAGGAACAGCAAACCACCGGACACCACCAGGCGAAACCAGGTCACGGTCACCGGGTCCATCACTTGCAGCACTTGCTTGAGCTTGATCGGCAGGATTCCCCAGAGCACCGCCGTGAGCAACGCCAGGCACATCCCGTACACCCAGCGACCCGATGAAATATGCATGAAGACCCCGAAGCCCGTGGACGGAAGCGCCCATTCTAGGCGCAGCCGCCGCGCCGACACAGGGACAGTTCATGAATGGCCGCGAATGAAACTGTGCGGGTCGCATTGCCGTCGATCAGATCGCCAGGCGCACAGGCCGATTGCGGCCTAGGATGTCGGGATTGATGAATCAGGAGAACATCATGTTAGGCATGCGCGCCCACGACGCCGCCCCGGCGACCCACTTTCGCAGCGACCGGCTGACTCGCATCAATGGCGAGCTATATTTCAGTACCCGGGAGAACACCCTGGAAGGGCCGTTCGACAACCCGGAAGTCGCCGAGCGGGAGATTCTGGCGTATATCGAGCGGATGCAGGCGATGAGTCGTCATGCTTCATCCCGGTGATTTCTTTGGATAGGTGGGAAGGAGGCTGCTGCGCAGCCTGACGGGGGCAAGCCCCCTCACCACAGGCAAGCCCCCTCACCACAGAAACCAAAGCCGAACCGCAAAAGAAACCCAGCCAAAGCCCAAAGCCAAAGGGCTTTAACGCACGGCCTCAAACAACCCCGTTGCGCCCATCCCGCCGCCTACGCACATGGTCACGATGCCGTAGCGCAGGTTGCGTCGTTGCAGTTCGCGCACCAGATGCCCGACCTGGCGTGAGCCGGTCATGCCGAACGGGTGGCCGATGGAGATCGAGCCGCCGTTGACGTTGTACTTGGCGTTGTCGATGCCCAGCCGATTGCGCGCGTACAGGCATTGCGAGGCGAAGGCTTCGTTGAGTTCCCACAGGTCGATGTCCGCCACTTGCAGGCCCCGGGCCTTGAGCAGTTTCGGCACCGAGAACACCGGGCCGATGCCCATTTCATCCGGTTCGCAGCCGGCCACGGTGAAACCGCGGAAGAACGCCTTCGGCTTGAGCCCCAATTCCAACGCTTTGTCCAGGCTCATCACCAGGGTCATGGAGGCGCCGTCCGACAGCTGCGACGAGTTCCCCGCCGTCACCGACCCGTCCTCGGCGAACACCGGCTTCAAACCGGCCAGGCTTTCATAGGTGGTGTCCGGGCGATTGCAGTCGTCGCGGTCGACGACGCCGTCGAGGATCTGCACTTGGCCGGTGGCCTTGTCCTCAACGCGGTACTTCACCGCCATCGGCACGATCTCATCATCGAACAGCCCGGCAGCCTGGGCTTGCGCGGTGCGCTGCTGGCTTTGCAGGGAATAACGGTCCTGCTCTTCGCGGCTGACGTTGTAGCGGCGCGCAACCACTTCGGCGGTCTGGCCCATGGGGAAGTAAATGCCCGGCACCTGTTCCTTGAGCAGCGGGTTGATCAGGTTGTCGGTGTTGACGCTTTTCATGGTCAGGCTGATCGACTCGACGCCGCCGGCGACGATGATCTCGCTGCAACCGGAGGCAATCTGGTTGGCGGCGATGGCGATGGCTTGCAGGCCCGAGGAACAAAATCGGTTGAGGGTCATGCCGGCGACGCCGGTGCCCAGTTGCGAAAGCACCGCCACGTTGCGGCCAATGTTGTAGCCCTGGGCGCCTTCGTTGGAGCCGGCGCCGACGATGCAGTCCTCGACGCTGGCCGGGTCAATGCCGTTGCGGGTCAGCAAGGCATTGACGCAGTGGGCCGCCATGTCATCCGGGCGAGTCTGGTTGAATTTGCCACGAAAGGACTTGGCCAGGCCGGTCCGCACGCTATCGACGATCACCACTTCACGCATGGCAGGCACCTCAATTGTTGTTATGGGGAGGAAGTACGGTCGAGGATAAATCCAGCGCTCGACCCATCGCGACAATCATTCACCTCGCGTATGCGCAGCCATGGGCTTACGACTTGCCCTTTTTGTGTTTCTTCTGGTGCTTGTCGGACTTCTCGAAGGCTTCCTCCAGCGCGCGATTGATGGTGCGCAACACCTTGATCCGGGCCCAGCGCTTGTCGTTGGCTTCCACCAGGGTCCAGGGCGAAATCTCGGTGCTGGTGCGATCGACCATGTCGCACACCGCAGTGCGATAGTCGTCCCACTTGTCTCGGTTGCGCCAGTCGTCCTCGGTGATCTTGAACCGCTTGAAGGGAATTTCTTCCCGGGCCTGGAAGCGTTCCAGTTGCGTCTGTTTGTCGATGGCCAGCCAGAACTTGACCACGATCACTCCGGACGCAGCGATCTGCTCTTCGAAATCGTTGATCTCACCGTAGGCCCGCAACCAGTCGGCCGGCAGGCAGAAACCTTCGACCCGCTCCACCAGCACCCGGCCGTACCAGGAGCGATCGAACACGGTGAATTTGCCCTTGGCTGGAATGTGCCGCCAGAACCGCCACAGGTAAGGTTGCGCCCGCTCTTCCTCGGTGGGCGCGGCGATCGGCACGATGCTGTATTGGCGCGGATCGAGCGCCGCCGCGACCCGGCGAATCGCCCCGCCCTTGCCCGCGGCGTCATTGCCTTCAAACACCGCCACCAAAGCGTGCTGACGCATGCGCCTGTCGCGCATCAGGCCGGAAAAACGCGCCTGCTCGGTAATCAGTTGTTCTTCGTAATCGTCCTTGTCCAGGCGCTGGGTCATGTCCAGGCTGCCGAGCAGACTGAGTTGATCGACACTGGTCGGCAACGGCGCGGCGCTGACCTTGTCGGGTTTGACCTCGGCCCGTTTCAGCGCGTTTTGCAGGCCGTCGAGCAAAATCTTGCCCACGGTCAGGCTGCGGTAATGCGGGTCGACGCCTTCGATCACGTGCCACGGCGCATAGTCACGGCTGGTGCGGCGCAGCACCCGCTCGCCGTACTTGACGAACTTGTCGTAGGTTTTCGACTGTTGCCAGTCCAGCGGGCTGATGCGCCAACTGTGCAGCGGATCGTCCGCCAGCGCCTTGAGCCGGGCCTTCATTTGTTTCTTGGACAGGTGAAACCAGAACTTGAAGATCAGTGCGCCCTCGTCGCAGAGCATTTGCTCCAGGCGTTCGGACTGGTTGATCGCCTGGTCGAGCACGGCATCCTTGAACAAGCCGTGAACCCGCCCTTGCAGCATCTGGCTGTACCAGTTGCCGAAGAAAATCCCCATGCGGCCCTTGGCCGGGAGCATCCGCCAATAGCGCCAGGCCGGCGGCCGCGCCAGCTCTTCGTCGGTCTGCTGGTCGAAGGTGCGCACTTCGATCAGGCGCGGGTCCATCCATTCGTTGAGCAGCTTGACCGTCTCGCCCTTGCCGGCGCCCTCGATGCCGTTGATCAAAATGATCACCGGGAAACGCCGTTGCTGCTGCAACTCAAACTGCGCTTCGAGCAAGGCCTCGCGCAGGGCCGGCACCTCAGCGTCGTAGGTGTCTTTGTCGATGGCGTGACCGATTTCGGCGGATTCGAACATGAGCAGCTCCTTCCAGGATTGAGCAAGACTAGCGGATTGACCGGATGATCATCAGAGAAATTCCCCGTGGTCGGCTAGAATGGCCGCCTTGTTGTTTTCGAGCCTGCCATGAACCCTGAATTGCCCCACGCCCAGCTCGACTGGGACGACCAAGGTCGCCCCCATTCGCGGGTGTTCGATGACGTGTATTTCTCCGACCAGTCTGGCCTGGAGGAAACCCGTTATGTGTTTATCGAACAGAACCGCTTGCAGGAGCGTTTCGCCGCCCTGCCCGTCGACGGGCGTTTGGTGATTGGCGAGACCGGGTTTGGCACCGGGTTGAATTTTCTCTGCGCCTGGCAGCTGTTCGAGGCCCACGCGGTGGCCGGTGCGCGGCTGCATTTCGTCAGCGTCGAAAAGTACCCGCTGAGCGCACCCGATCTGCGCCGCGCCTTGGCGCTGTGGCCGGAACTCAAGCCGTTCGCCGATCAACTGCTGGCCCAGTACGTGGCGATCCACCCGGGGTTCCAGCGGCTGGTCCTCGACCACGGCCGTGTGACCCTGACCCTGCTGATCGGCGATGCGCTGGAACAATTGCCGCAACTGGACGCGCAGATCGACGCCTGGTTTCTCGACGGTTTTGCCCCGGCGAGGAACCCCGACATGTGGACCGCCGAACTGTTCGCCGAACTGGCGCGGCTGGCCGCGCCCGGCTCGACCATCAGCACCTTCACCAGCACCGGCTGGGTGCGGCGCTTGCTCAACAGCGCCGGGTTCAAGATGAAGCGCACGCCGGGCATCGGCCATAAGTGGGAGATCCTGCGCGGGGCCTTCCTCGGCTGGCCGGCGGACACCCCGCCACCGCCCACCACAAAACCCTGGTTCGCCCGCCCGCCACGTCACGAAGGACCGCGTCACGCCCTGGTCATCGGCGCTGGCCTGGCCGGCTGCGCCAGCGCTGCCAGCCTCGCCGCCCGCGGTTGGCAGGTCAGTCTGCTGGAGCGCCACGACGCCGTAGCCCAGGAAGCTTCGGGCAACCCGCAAGGGGTGCTGTACCTGAAACTCTCGGCCCACGGCACCGCGTTGTCGCAACTGATCGTCAGCGGTTTTGGCCACACCCGCCGAGTGCTTGAACACTTGCATCGCGGAACCGACTGGGACGGTTGCGGTGTCCTGCAACTGGCGTTCAATGCCAAGGAAGCCGAGCGCCAGGCGCAACTGGCGGCGGCATTCCCCGCTGACTTGCTGCACCTGCTCAGTCAATCGCAAGCCGAGGCGCGAGCGGGGATTGCCCTGGCCCACGGCGGCTTGTTTTATCCTGAGGGCGGCTGGGTGCATCCGCCTGCACTGTGTCAGTGGCAGGCCTCCGCTCCCAATGTTCAACTGCTGACGCACCGTGAAGCCTTGACCCTGCGCAAGGTCGACGACCAGTGGCAAGCCTGGGACGGCGACACCTTGCTCGCCAGCGCACCGGTGGTGGTGCTGGCCGGCGCCGCCGAGATCAAGCGCTTCGAACAGAGCGCCGACTTGCCGCTCAAACGCATTCGCGGGCAAATCACCCGACTGGCGCAAACCCCTGAGAGCCAGAGCCTGGCCACGGTGGTCTGCGCCGAAGGTTACGTGGCCCCGGCGCGCCTGGGTGAACACACCTTGGGCGCCAGCTTCGATTTCAACAGCGACGACCTGACCCCAACCATTGCCGAACATCAGGGCAACCTGCACCTGCTGGAAGAAATCTCCGCCGACCTGATCAACCGCTTGCACGTCGATCAACTGCCCGTCGAAACCCTGCAAGGTCGCGCCGCGTTCCGTTGCACCAGCCCCGATTACCTGCCCATCGTTGGCCCGCTGGCGGACGGCCCCACGTTCAACCTGGCCTACGCCGCCCTGGCCAAGGACGCCCGGCAAGTGCCAGATTTGCCCTGCCCTTGGCTGCACGGCTTGTACGTCAACAGCGGCCACGGCTCTCGGGGCTTGATCACGGCTCCACTGTCCGGCGAACTGCTGGCCGCCTGGCTGGATGACGAACCTTTGCCGCTGCCGCGCGCCGTGGCCGAGGCCTGTCATCCGAACCGCTTTGCCTTGCGCCGGTTGATTCGCGGCAGTTGAGTCATACTTCGGCAATCGCGCATAGACCCAAATCGACGCGTTTGATGGCCTCTTCCGTCAAACGATCCAGCAAAGTCGACTCCGCCAATTCGCGCTCCTTATTGATTGCCTCGACCTGCGCCAGGTAGTCGGGGTCCTTCAGGGTCGCTGCCTTGTCGAACAGCGTGCTCAAGCGGGTCTGGAATGGCGCGTTCATGGTCTCGAATGCCTTGGGTGAATGCTGCTTCAAGTAATCGCTCCAGAAATATTGCCTGGCCAGGGACGTGCGCAACGCCGGGGACAGCTCAGCGGCGACAATGCGGGTTTTCGCCGTCGCGATGTCGGCGGCTGATACGTCGCCCAGGGATGAAAAACGCATGTACTTTGGCTGCCCCGGCAACTCAAGCGCCTCGGCCAACCCGGTTCGATAAGCCAGATTGGCCTCCAACGGATCCACCGCCGGATGGGTGGCCTGGTGTTCCAAGGCGATGGCATTCACTTGTTCCAGGCGAAACAACACTCGCCCCAACTGCAACAATGACTGGGCCGACGTGACGGTGCCGCTGGACAGTCGCCGGACCTTATCGGCCTCCACCGCGACCTCGAGGTTGCTGAAATTCATCGCCGCCGTGTCAGTGCAATTGATCGGATTGGCTGCCTGGTTGAGTACCACGTCGCGCAACGCGGCATCGTTATAGGCGGCCTCCAGCACCGACCAGACTCTGCCGGTCATGTCCTCACGCACATATTCGTTGTCGGCGGTGTTCCCCAGTTCGGCCAGGAGCTGGAACAGACTCTCGGATTGCGGGTCATCCTTGAACGCGTTCCAGATTTCGCCGCGCCGGGTAAAGGTGACCCGGGTTTCCTCAGGCAACCAGAGTGCCTTGGCGCTTTGTTCATTCAGGCGCGCGATGTCGTCGTCGAAATAGCCCATTCCCACGCCCGTGTTATCGCGGTAGGTTTCCAGCTTGACGCGACTGGCGTCGTCCAGGGTGTTGGTGCGCAGATTGATGCATTTAGCGAAGCGCGTGGGCACCTCGAACAGCCAGTCGGGCAGGGTCTTGATGTGGTTATCGCGCAGGTCGACAAAGTTCAGGTTAGGCAGGCGGATCAGGCCTTGGGGCAGTTCGGTGGCCCGGGTATCGCGCAACGCCAGCAGGCGCAAATCAAACATCCGGCTGACATCCGGGGTGGCACCCAAGTTGTTTTTACTCAAGTTCAGCGATTCCAGTGAGCGTAGGGCGGCGAGTTTGGCCAAGCTCGTCTCGGACAAGCGCAAGCGATTATCCGCCAGGCTCAAATGAATGAGCTTGGGCATCTGCGCCAACACCTCGGGCAACGCGGTGATCTGGTTGCCGTCCAGTTCCAGGGATTCGATGCCCTTGAACGACGCCAGGAACTGGACCACATCGTCACCCTGCGCCATGCCTTTGAGGGACAAGCGTTGCACGTGACTGAAGTCGATGTCCGCCGGCAGCGTCGGGAGCTTGCCGACCCGCATGCCGTCCAGGCTCAGCCCCGGCACGCTGTTCCCCCGTTCGTTGCGCAGCACCGCCAATCGCCGCCAACTGTTTTCAATGGCATCGGCCACCTGACGCCGACTGTGCTGGTACTCCCGCAAGTCGCCGGGGAGTTGGCGCAGACTGGCGTCATCGCTGCGCCAAGTCTTGAGCAGCCCGCGCAAGGTGCTGAGCTGTGCCTTGCGCTGTTTGACCGCTGTGGCCCGGGTCAGGTGGTCAGTGCCCAAGCCATCGAGCAAGGTATTGATCTGTTGATCCGTCATCAGCGGGTAGAGTTTTTTGACCTTGCGCACCAGGGCCCGGGCGTGGGTCGATGACGGTAGCGCCGGGTCTGCCTGGAAACAGGCGTCTGGCGTTGCGGTGTCGGCCCAGGGTTTACCCGCCAACACGCGAGCGGATGCCGCGCGCTCCTCGGTGGCCCGAGCCAGCAACTCGCCGCGCAACCGTCTGGCTTGCGCCGGTAATTGATCACCCAGCCCCATGGCCGTTCGTTGCCCGGAAGGGATGGCTTGCACGATGGCTTCATATAAGGCGTCCGGGCCTTTTGTCGCAGACGCCAGGGACTTGGCATCGCTGTCAAAGGCCTGATAGCCGGCGGACGACTTGACCAGCGTACGCTTGAGGGCGCTGCCCGGCGGCCCAATGCTGCGCAGCACCGGGCCGGTGACCGTGCCCTCACGGACTTCAAGCAATAATGTGCTGTCCCAGCCACGCAGGTGTTCGAGCAGGGCCATCGCCAGTTCTTCGCTCTCGTCACTGGCGATCTCAGGCAGGTAAAAGCCGCTGATGGCCCTGTCCAGTTGCACACCCGCCCACCCTTCCCGGGCTTTTTGCGCCAGCCCCATGGGCACCCGTTGCGTGGCCCGCAGACGTAACCGTTCGACGCTACTGGCCTGATCAATCAGTTCCTGCGCCAGGGTGACGGGCAACTGCGCGAAAGCCTTTCTGACGATTGCCACATCAGGGGCTGGGCTGACGTCGTGCAGCTCATACAGACGATTGAACAGCGGCAGGCGATCCTGCTTCAACGCGCTGGCGAGTTTCCTGGCCAGCGCATCTTCTTCGGTGCCACTACTGATTTTGCCACCGAGCAAGGTGTCGACTTCGGCCTGGTACAACCCCGCCACGACTTTCTTGAACAGCGCGCCCTCGGCCACTTGAGTTTCAGCGACATCCACCGCCAATTCCTCGTCGGCGGTGCGCGCGGTTTTCGGATAGACCGCGTTGATCTTTTGATCCTGCCCCAGCACCCGGATGTAACGCCCCGCCGGCCAGCCACTCAGCGTTGGCAGGGCATGCAAATGCTCCGGCGCATGCAGCGCGTTGCGGGGATCGCCATTTTCCAGGGCGGCGATGCAATCACTCAGTCGCTGCTCCAGGCGAAAACGCTCGATGCTGTCCTTCAGCCGGGCGCTCAATACCTGGCTTTCTTCGTTGAGGTGGTGCAAGTCAGGGACTGACGTACCGGTGACACGACGCAAGGTTTCCAGCCGACCGTCTTCTAGCGCCGCCAGGCGTGAGTCCGCACGCTTGAGCCCATAGCTGCCGTCGCGCCATTGATGGGGTTGCTCGAACGCCAGCCGCCAGCCGCGCTCACCGTTGTATTCCAGCGGCGGCGAGAACCCGTCGACCCGCGCGGGGTGAGCGACCCGCCATTGTTTCAGCGTCGGGTCGTAGTGAATCCGATAAGCGCTGTCATCGATGCGGATATGAGGTTGCCCATCGACCAGGTAAACCCCCTGCTCATCCGCGGCGCGGCCCTTGAGCGTACTGAGTGGACGCTGGTAAGGCTTGAGGTCGGACCGCCACAGGCGCGCCTGGCCACTGCCATTGCTCATCGATTCGAATTGGCTGAAAAACGCCGGGTGTTCACGCACGGTTTTCTGGATCACGGAACTGGCCACTCGGCCGCCGACGGCAAACGCGCCCATCAACGCCAGGTTTTCCGCAACGCTGAGCAGATGGGAAAGCGCTTCCTGCTTGTCACCGTGCTGCCAGTCCTGAACACCGTCATAGACTTCCGCCAGCAGCATCCCGACACTCACGCCCAGCATCAGTTGCCCCAGCACCGGGACAAAAAAAGCGCCGATATTGGCCACCGTCAGACCCAGCTCGAGGAGGTTCTCCAAACGCTTCTTGCGCACCGCCTCATCCACGTCCGCGGTCGGCACGGCGATTTCCCGGGCATCGATTTGCATCTTGCCGAGGGCACTCTGGATCATGAATCGAGACAGTGGAACATCGATCGGCAGCGCCTTGAAACTGTCCAGGTTGCTCGCCTGCGCGGCCGACTTGAAGAACGCCAGTTTCTGGTCTTCGTCGATGCCGTGAGCGAAGTAATCCTTGTAGCTGCTCACCTTCAACTTCAGGCCCAGGTACAACTTGAACTCGGCGAAGGTCTTGTATTCGTAGAGCGGCCGACCCGGTTCGTTGGGCATGTAGACCACACACCACTCGGTCGGATAGGTATCGACCGAACGTTTGGAGAACACCACCACGCCCCACACGCAGGTACCGAACAGTTCCATGCCCTGGATGACCAGCGATTCGCCGCCGTGGGAGATGTTCTGGACGCCCGGTTCGCTGTCTGTTCCGCTGCGGGTGTTGAGCGTCAGCAGCGTCTCGTAGGCCGCTTCGCTGATGTGCTCCTTAAGGAAAGCAAGGTGCGCATCGACCCGGAGTTTCATGATCTTGAGCCATTTCAGGTCATTGGCCAGACCGTCGTCCGTGGCCGACAGCTTGAAGACTTGGTCGATATGTTCCTGATAGCGCCTGCCCAGATCGAGCTCTCGGCAGAGGCTGGCGAAGGCAGCGGGAGTCAGGCCCGCCAGCCCTTTGGGCGTTGATGCAATATCAAGGGTGCTTTCAGCTGGAAAGCCGTCAGGCTCGGTTTCAGCACGGGTGAAGTTTTGCATCGCGGCCTGCAGCAGGCTGCGCCGGATCGAAGGGATTTTTACCACCCCTTCAATGCTCGTCTGCGCGCCCTCGCAACCACAGTCGAACCCCGGAAGCACCAGCGCATCGTGGTTCACATCGAACACCACGGACCATTTCTTCGTCAGCGCACTCGACAGTTGCGATGCGCAAAACGTGTCAAGGGGCTGCAACTTCTGCAATAGACCTTCGACTTTTTGCTGGTACGCCAGCAATGCTCGGGCGTCGGTGTCCAGGGCCGCGAGCACGGTCGAGGACGCCTTGAGCAACCAGGCAGGCAGGGCGTTGTGCAAGGCCTCGGCGGTTTCCAGGTCACCGGTGGCTTCGAGCAGCGCAGCGAGGGTTTCGGTTTGGGTCAAGGGCCGGCGAACCGGGACCTGGGTTTCCATTGTCAGCATCAGCAATATTCCTTATTGCAGCTCAGATGCCCCTTACCCTAACGGCTTCATCCCGGAAAAAATAACGAGAAAAGCGGAAGGATTCACCGCTGTTTCGAGCAGTTATTCCCATGCATGTCCTAACTATTTACCGCACCCGATGCCGGATTTTCAGGCATGAGCAGGTGGCACCGCCCGGCTGGCTTATAACCGATCGTTCTAAAACTCCCAGCATCGCAGTGGGTCAGTTTCTGAGTACCCGCGTTTTTGTCGCGGACGCTTGACCCCTCCCCAACGGAAAAACCGGTAAGGACTTTATGTGCGGATTAGCTGGCGAGTTACGTTTTGACTTTCAACCTGCCGACCTCGCGGCAGTTGAGCGAATTACCCATCATCTGGCGCCCCGTGGCCCGGATGCCTGGGGTTTCCATGCCCAAGGGCCGATTGCCCTGGGCCATCGACGCCTGAAAATCATGGATCTGTCGGACGGTTCGGCGCAGCCGATGGTCGACAATCAATTGGGCTTGTCCCTGGCCTTCAACGGCGCAATCTACAACTTCCCGGAACTGCGCGCCGAGCTGGAAAGCCTCGGTTACGCCTTCTATTCCGGCGGCGACACCGAGGTTCTGCTCAAGGGCTATCACGCTTGGGGCGAAGCCCTGTTGCCGAAACTCAATGGCATGTTCGCCTTCGCCATTTGGGAGCGCGACGCCCAACGCCTGTTCATCGCCCGTGACCGTCTCGGCGTGAAGCCGCTGTACCTGTCGCGCACCGGCCAGCGCCTGCGCTTTGCCTCGGCGTTGCCGGCGCTGCTCAAGGGTGGCGACATCAACCCGATCCTCGATCCGGTGGCGCTCAATCATTACTTGAATTTCCACGCCGTGGTCCCGGCGCCGCGCACCTTGTTGGCGGGCATCGAAAAACTGCCGCCGGCCACCTGGATGCGCATTGAAGCCGATGGCCGTACCGAGCAGAAAACCTGGTGGACCCTGCCCTACGGTCCTCACGAAGACGAGTTGAACCTGACCCTGGAAGACTGGCGCGACCGAGTGCTCGACGGCACTCGCGAAGCGGTAGCGATCCGTCAGCGGGCGGCGGTGGATGTGGGCGTGCTGCTTTCCGGCGGTGTCGATTCCAGTCTGCTAGTCGGGCTGTTGCGCGAAGTGGGTGTGGATAACCTGTCGACTTTCTCCATCGGGTTCCAGGATGCCGGCGGCGAGCGCGGTGACGAGTTCCAGTATTCGGACCTGATCGCCAAGCACTACGGCACCCAGCATCACCAATTGCGCATCGACGAAAAAGAGATCATCGAGCAACTGCCGGCGGCGTTCCGCGCCATGAGCGAGCCGATGGTCAGTCATGACTGCATTGCCTTTTACCTGCTGTCCAGGGAAGTGGCCAAGCACTGCAAAGTGGTGCAGAGCGGCCAGGGCGCCGATGAGCTATTCGCCGGTTACCACTGGTACCCGCAAGTGGACGGCGCCAGCGACCCTTACTCGGCGTACCGTGAGGCGTTTTTCGACCGCAGCTACGACGACTACGCCGCCACCGTGCAGCCGAAATGGCTGACCGCCAACGACGCTGCGGGGGATTTCGTCAAACAGCATTTCGCCCAGCCCGGCGCCGACGCGCCTGTGGATAAAGCCTTGCGCCTGGACAGCACGGTGATGCTGGTCGACGACCCGGTCAAGCGTGTGGATAACATGACCATGGCCTGGGGCCTGGAAGCACGCACGCCGTTCCTCGACTACCGCTTGGTGGAGTTGTCGGCGCGGGTGCCGGGTAAATTCAAGCTGCCGGACGGTGGCAAGCAAGTGCTCAAGGAAGCGGCGCGGCTGGTGATCCCCAGCGAAGTGATCGACCGTAAGAAAGGTTACTTCCCGGTGCCCGGCCTCAAGCATTTGCAAGGCGACACCCTGAACTGGGTGCGCGACCTGCTGCTGGACCCGAGCCAGGATCGCGGCCTGTTCAAACCGGCCATGCTCGACCGTTTGCTGACCGACCCGCAAGGCCAACTCACGCCATTGCGCGGTTCGAAACTGTGGCAACTGGCGGCGCTGAACCTGTGGCTCAGCGAACAAGGAATCTGATTGATGAAACCCCACGCTACGGCTTACAGCCAACGTCTGTTGCGCGGCCAGTCGCCGACCTACGAACGCTTGCAGGCGCGCTTCGCCGAGGACGGCAGTGAATTGGGCGCGGCACCGATTGCCGTGCATTGCGGCTGGGGCCGGTTGCTCATTGGGCACACCTTTCCCGACCCGGCCAGCCTGGCCGCCGAACTGCTCAACGAACAACCCGGGGAGCGCGACATTGCGCTCTACGTCGCGGCGCCGCAGCAGATCCTTGGACTGGAGCCGACCCAACTGTTTCTCGACCCGTCCGACACCCTGCGCCTGTGGTTCAGCGACTATCGCCAGGCGACCCGAGTGTTTCGCGGTTTTCGCATCCGTCGCGCGCAAAGCGAGGCCGACTGGCAAGCGATCAATCAGCTGTATCAGGCCCGTGGCATGTTGCCGATCGATCCGACCCTGCTCACCCCGCGTCACCTCGGCGGCCCGGTGTATTGGCTGGCGGAAGACGAGGACAGCGGCGCGGTGATCGGCAGCGTCATGGGCCTCAATCATCACAAGGCCTACAACGATCCGGAAAACGGCAGCAGCCTGTGGTGCCTGGCGGTTGACCCGCAATGCTCGCGCCCGGGTGTTGGCGAAGTGCTGGTGCGGCACTTGATCGAACACTTTATGAGCCGTGGCTTGAGTTACCTCGACCTGTCGGTGTTGCACAACAATCAGCAGGCGAAAAACCTCTACGGCAAGTTGGGTTTTCGCAACCTCTCGACCTTTGCCATCAAGCGCAAGAACGGCATTAATCAGCCGCTGTTCCTCGGGCCCGGTCCACAGGCGGAATTCAATCCCTACGCACGAATCATCGTCGAGGAAGCCCATCGGCGCGGTATCGACGTGCAGGTGGACGACGCCGAGGCCGGGATGTTTACCCTCAGCCACGGCGGACGCCGGGTGCGCTGCCGCGAATCCCTGAGCGATTTGACCAGTGCCATCAGCATGAGCCTGTGCCAGGACAAAAGCCTGACCCACAAGGTACTGAAAGCTGCAGGCCTTAATCTGCCCGCGCAGCAATTGGCCGGCAGCGCCGATGACAACCTGGAGTTTCTCGACGAGCATCAGCGAATCGTCGTCAAACCCCTGGATGGCGAGCAAGGTCATGGCGTGGCGGTGGATTTGCGTGACATCGACGACGTCCAGCAAGCCATCGAAGCGGCACGGCAGTTCGACAGTCGCGTGTTGCTGGAGAGCTTCCACGAAGGCCTCGACCTGAGGATCGTGGTGATTGGCTTCGAGGTGGTGGCGGCGGCCATTCGACGTCCGGCGGAAGTGGTTGGCGATGGCCAGCACTCCATCGGTGCATTGATCGAGGCGCAGAGTCGGCGGCGGCAAGCAGCCACCGACGGCGAGAGCAAAATCCCCCTCGACCATGAAACCCAGCGCACGCTGCATGCCGCCGGTTACGACTACAACAGCATCTTGCCCGCGGGCGAGCATCTGTTCGTGCGCCGGACAGCGAATTTGCACACTGGCGGCATTCTCGAAGACGTCACCGCGATCTTGCACCCGGCCCTGGTGGACGCCGCCGTGCGCGCCGCCCGGGCACTGGACATCCCCATGGTCGGCCTCGACATGATGGTGCCCGCCGCCGATCAGCCGGAGTATGTGTTTATCGAGGCCAACGAACGCGCCGGCCTGGCCAATCACGAACCGCAACCGACGGCGGAGCGCTTTGTGGATTTGTTGTTTCCGCATAGTCAGCCGGCGGTCTGATTGTCATCTGGTGCCTGGACCGGTGCCTTCGCGAGCAGGCTCGCTCCCACAATTGACCGCGTTCCCCCTGTAGGAGCGAGCCTGCTCGCGAAGGCGGCCTGACAGCCGCCAAGCGTCCAACGTTACTCATCGAAACCATCGATGCCATCAAACCATCAGGAGTTTCCATGACCAGTCGAATCCCCGAACCCGATCTCAACTACCTGCAAAAAGTTCTGCTGGAGATGCTCGCCATTCCCAGCCCGACCGGTTTCACCGACACCATCGTGCGCTATGTCGCCGAGCGCCTGGAAGAGCTGGGCATTCCCTTTGAAATGACCCGGCGCGGGACCATTCGCGCCACGCTCAAGGGCAAGAAAAACAGCCCGGACCGCGCCGTCTCGGCGCACCTGGATACCATCGGTGCGGCGGTTCGCGCGGTGAAGGATAACGGTCGCTTGACCCTGGCCCCGGTGGGTTGTTGGTCGAGCCGTTTCGCCGAGGGCAGCCGGGTCAGCCTGTTCACCGACAACGGCGTTATTCGCGGCAGTGTCTTGCCGCTGATGGCCTCCGGGCATGCGTTCAATACGGCGGTGGATGAGATGCCCATCAGCTGGGATCACGTCGAATTGCGCCTGGACGCCTATTGCGCCACCCGTGCCGATTGCGATTCCCTGGGGATCAGCGTCGGCGATTTCGTCGCCTTCGACCCGTTGCCGGAATTCACCGAAAGTGGCCACATCAGCGCCCGTCACCTGGACGACAAGGCCGGGGTCGCCGCGCTGCTCGCCGCTATGAAAGCCATCGTCGACAGCGGTGAAGAACTGATGATCGACTGCCATCCGCTGTTCACCATCACCGAGGAAACCGGCAGCGGTGCGGCGGCGGCCTTGCCGTGGGACGTCAGTGAATTCGTCGGCATCGACATTGCCCCCGTCGCCCCGGGCCAGCACTCCAGCGAACACGCGGTGAGTGTGGCGATGCAGGATTCCGGCGGCCCGTATGACTATCACTTGTCGCGACATCTGCTGCGCCTGGCCAGCGAGAATGAGTTGCCGGTACGCCGCGACCTGTTCCGCTACTACTTCAGCGACGCCCATTCGGCGGTGACCGCCGGCCACGACATTCGCACCGCCCTGCTCGCTTTTGGCTGCGATGCCACCCACGGTTATGAACGGACTCACATCGACAGCCTCGCGGCCCTGAGTCGCCTGCTGGGCGCCTACATCCTCAGCCCGCCCGTGTTCGCCAGCGACGCGCAACCGGCCCAGGGTTCCCTGGATCGCTTCAGCCATCAGATCGAACATGACACGCAGATGGAAAGCGACACCCGGGTGCCGTCGGTGGACAGTTTGGTGGGGCAGCGGTCCGATAGCTGATCGGGCATTTGAGTTGTCTGGTAGATCGCCATCGCGGGCAAGCCCGCTCCCACAGGTTTCGCGTCGATCACAATATCTAGGTTCGACACATTCCCTGTGGGAGCGGGCTTGCCCGCGATGGCGCCAGACCAGACAAGACATCAGTTTGACGCTAGCCGCAAACGATCATTCGCCGTAGCATCCCGCCCATTGTCTAGCCGAGGTGCCCATGCTGATCCCTTACGACCAACTCGAAGTCGACACCCTGACCCGCTTGATCGAGGATTTCGTCACGCGCGACGGCACTGACAACGGCGATGAAACGCCGCTGGAAACCCGGGTGCTGCGGGTGCGCCAGGCGCTGACCAAGGGCCAGGCGCTGATCGTGTTCGACCCGGACAGCGAGCAGTGCCAGTTGATGCTCAAGCATGACGTGCCCAAGCACCTGTTCGACTAACCGGCTTCGCTCGCCTGGGCTTCGGCGAGCCCGGCCAGGATGCGCAAATGGATTTCCTCGCGGTGGACGGTGATATGCCGCGGGGCCTCCACGCCTAAACTCACAGCGTTGCCAGCGACGCTGAGGACGCAGAGGTAGATCTCGTCACCGATGGCAATTTTCTCGCCCACTTCACGGGTCAGTACAAGCATGGCATTCGTCCTTGAGGATTACCGGCCCCTGAAGATGCCCGCCAGGGCTTGGCTCTTCAATGGCGCGACGGCAAATCAGTCATGCCTTACAACGGCGGACGATTCCCCTTACAGACACCTCTGGCGAACCCACCTTCCGCGCCACTGAATCAAGACGCGGAAAAGCGCGGGCCGAACAAAATGATGCTCGCCCCGATCACGCACAAGGCGACGCCCAGCCAGTCGGAGTTCAACGGGCGGACCCGCTCGATCACCGCCAGCCAGCCAATTGAGGCAATGATGTAGATGCCGCCGTAGGCCGCGTAGGCACGCCCGGCGTAGGCCGCTTCGACCCGGGTCAGCAGCAGCGCGAAAAGAGTCAGGCTGAGCAGCGCCGGGACGATCCACCACGCGCTCTTGCCTTGGCGCAGCCACATCCAGAAACCGTAGCAGCCGGCGATTTCGAACAGCGCGGCGAGGAAAAACCACAGGTAATTGAGCATGGGAGGGTCCCGTCAGGATGGCCGAATGCGGCCACCCTATCGACGTCAACCCCAAGCATCAAGCTCAGCTCGCCGATTGCCGGGCCTTGGCGCGCATCTTGTCGGCCATGCTGGTCATCTCGTTGTAGATCAGTTGCGGGTTCTTCTGCTTGATCGCCCAGGCCATGCGGCCCTGCTCGTGAGGCAGGATCATGAATTCACCGGCGGCGACTTGCTGGTGGATGTAGTCGGCAATCTCGGTGGCAGTGATCGGCGAGCTTTCCAGCAGCTTGCCAACCTGGGCCTTCATGGCCGGGGTCGGGCCACGGAACGAGTCCAGCAGATTGGTCTGGAAAAACGACGGGCAGACCACGTGCACGGCTACTTCCTGCTGCGCCAATTCGACCAGCAGACTTTCCGACAGCGCCACCACGCCAGCCTTGGCCACGTTGTAGTTGCTCATGGCCGGGCCCTGCATCAACGCGGCCATGGAAGCGATGTTGATGATCTTGCCTTTGCTTTTTTCCAGCAGCGGCAGGAACGCCTTGCAGCCCTTGACCACGCCCATCAGGTTGATCGCGATCTGCCAGTCCCAATCTTCCAGGGACAGCTCGCTGAAGAACCCGCCGGACGCCACGCCCGCGTTATTGACGATCACATCGATGCCGCCGAGTTTTTCTTCGCAGGCTTGGGCGAACGCGGTGAGTTGACTGTAATCGCGCACATCGCAGCGCTGGATAAAGCCGTCGCCGCCGGACTCGCGCACGAGTTTCAAGGTTTCTTGCAGGCCTGGTTCGCTGACGTCCGACAAGGCCAACTGCCAGCCTTCACGGGCCCAGCGCAGCGCGATTTCGCGACCCAGGCCGGAGCCGGCGCCAGTGATCATCATGCGATTTTGCATAGGGAACAGCCTTGTTGTTCTGGGGAAGATGCTGCGCAGTGTAGCGAAGGACCTGACGCCACCCACGCTCCATCAGATTGATGAATGCCCCGTGCAAACCCCGGCATTGTCCTACAACAATCGGTCACGAAGACCACAGTGCCAAGAGTCCGTTCCGATAACAAAGGAAATAAGCCTGCCTTCAAAATGCACTGAAAAAACTTTGAATTATTTGCTTACCACATGAGTCGGAAGTTTTAAGCAGCCGGGATTTAGTGCAATCGGGCTGACAACTAAAACACCCGTCACTTTGAACGTTTCAATAAGGAAATCGACATGGGCACAATTCTAATCATTATCCTCATCCTCCTATTGGTGGGCGGCTTGCCGGTATTCCCGCACTCCAGAAGTTGGGGCTATGGTCCGTCGGGCGTTATCGGTGTAGTGCTGGTGGTACTGTTGGTGTTGCTACTGCTTGGCCGGATATAACGTTTTAACAGGCAATAAAAAAGAGGCCCCTTTCAGGGCCTCTTTTTTTATCGCTGAAAAACCTGCTTAGTCCGGTTTGCCATCGACGACACCGGCGGTGTTGTCGAGCAGACTTTTGGTCGCGGTTTGCAGGAACGACTCAAGTTTCTGCTTGAGTGCCGCTTCGTCCGCCGACGCCGGGATCACTTCACCCTTTGGATTGGCGCCCAGTTCGTACTGGTACAACTTGGGCGGCATTTCCTTGGGCAGGACCAACACGCGATCAGCGGTGAGCAAGGCCACGGTCTGGTCGCTGCCGGACGGCTTGATCACGCCAAAACCCTTGTCGCCTTCCGGCAGGTTCAGCAAGTCACGGCCCCAGCACTGATGCACCACGTCGCCACCGACGCGGCCCATGATGGTCGGCACGATGTCGATCTGGGTGCCCACGGTGTGGTCAACCTGGCCGAACTTGTCCTGCACGCCCGGACCGATCAGCAGCATCGGCACGTTGAAACGGCCCAGGTCCATCTCGGTGATTTGCTGTTCGTTACCGAAGCCGTGGTCGCCGACGACCACGAACAGGGTTTCCTTGAAATACGGCTCTTTACGCGCCTTCTCGAAGAACTGGCCCAGCGCCCAGTCGGAGTAACGCATGGCGGTCAAGTGTTCGTTAAGGCTGCCACGGTCGGTCACGCGCTCCACCGGCAATGGCGTCGGCAAGGCGTATGGCGTGTGGTTGGACAGGGTTTGCAGCAAGGCATAGAAAGGTTTCTTGTCCTTGCCGTCGCGGGCTTTCAACTCTTCCAGGCCACGGTTGAACATGTCCTGGTCGGACACGCCCCACGTCGGGTCGGAGAACACCGGGTTGACGAAGTCGTTGCGCCCGATGAAGTTGGTCATGCCCTGGTTGCTGAAGAAGCCCGACTGGTTGTCCCAGGCGAAGTCGCCGTTGTAGACGTACACGTCGTCGTAGTCACGGGCGCTGAGCAACTGCGGCAGGCCGGACAACTTGTGGCTGCCTTCCGGGGTCTGCATCAGGTATTCGAAGCCCGGCAAGTTCGGGAAGCACGCCATGGTGGCGAACATACCCTGGTGGGTATGAGTGCCGTTGGAGAAGAAACGGTCGAACAACAGGCCTTCTTTCGACAGTTTGTCGAAGTACGGCGTGATGTTGCCCGGACGACCCAGGGCGCCCACCGAGTGACCGGCGAAGCTTTCCATCAGGATCACCACGACGTTCTTGATCGGCAGGGTCTTGTCGACGTTCGGCGTGTAGTTACGGCGAACGGCGGCGGTTTCCGGGTCCACCAGTTTGTCGCTCGGGGTCAGCAGCATGTCACGCACGGTCTGCTGGGCCAGCGGCTGTTCCACGGTGGCTTTCCAAATGTTGTCGCGATCTTCCGACATCCGGCTCTTGGCCGCCGCGATCAGCGACAAGGTGCCGTTAAGGCCCAACTGGTTGGCGAAGTTCGAATCGGTGGTGTAGACGTCACCCCAGCGCAGCGGCGGGCCTTGGCGCAGGGTGCCACGGGCGGCAACCACGCAAATCAGCAGGCAAACCACAAACACCGCGATGCGCGCGTACCACGGCGCGATCTGGCGGGTGCCGATGCTGCCACCGCTGAACGGTCCGCGAGGACGGGTCGCGCGGTCGGCGCCCTTGAAGGCCAGGGTCAGGATCACGGTCCCCACGGCCCAGGCCAGCAGGTAGCGCACCACCGGAAAACCGTACCAGAGCATGCTCATCACGGTTTTCGGGTCTTCCTTCACATACTGGAAGACCAGGCCGTTGAGGCGCTGGTGGAACTCGCGGTAGAAGTCCATCTCCATCAAGCCGAGGAACAGCGCGATGCTCGAGGCGATGGTCAGCCAGAAACGGAAAAATCCGCGTGCGGCCATGGCCCGTGCGCTGAACAAGGCCAGCAACAACGGAATGCTGAGGTACACCACCAGGCGCAGGTCGAAGCGCAAGCCGTTGGCGAACGCTTCGACAAAGGTCGAGGCCGGGGTGTCGAGAATCATCTCGCGGTTGTAGACCAGCAGCGCCACGCGCAACAGGCTGAACATGACCATCATGACCAGGGCACACAGCAAGGTGTAGGCCAGGTGCGATTTGACGGTCGGTTGCAGCAAGCGATTCGAAGCTCGCTGCTGACTCAGGGCGTCCGGGATTGCCATGTCGTTTTAGGACCCATTGGAAGTTGAAGTTTCAAAAAGACAGCGGCGCCTTACCCTCTATTGGCCGATAGCGGCCCGGGGCTTGCGCGGTGCGCAAATGTTGCACGATCAGTCACGGCATTGCCATTGATTCGTGGCAGGGCTCATTCAAGGCCGGCGAATTGTCTTGGACGCTTTGTGAAAATTTCGTTCAACGCATATCCGGAAACACAAAAAAGGGCCTCGCGGCCCTTTATTCATTCGTCTGGATCAGTCGTTGCTCGGCTTGTTGATCGCTTGCAGCACGTATTGCGGCAAGGCGAAGGCGCCGATGTGGATTTCCGGGTTGTAGTAGCGGGTGACGATGCCACTGCCGGCGAAACGCTGGCGCAGGGTGTCCCGGGACAGGTTGCGGTAAGCCGGATTGGTGGCGCCCCAGGCGAAGGTCATGGCGCCGCCGATGTAGGTCGGCACGGCGGCCTGGTAGAAGTGCCAGTCCGGGAACAGGCTGCGCAAGCGGCCGGCGGTGGTTTGCACTTCGCCCAGTTGCATGAACGGCGTGCCGTTCTGCGTGACCAGAATCCCGCCTTCATTCAGGCAGCGACGACAGGCCTGGTAGAAGTTCTCGGAAAACAGCACTTCCCCCGGACCGATAGGGTCGGTGGAGTCGGAGATGATCACGTCGAATTTTTCCGTGGTGGTGGCGACGAAACGCATTCCGTCGTCGATCACCAGGTTCAGCCGTGGATCATCGAACGCACCTTTGGAGTGGTTCGGCAGGAACTCCTTGCACATGTCGACCACGGTGCCGTCGATCTCGACCATGGTGATGTGTTCGACGCTGCCGTGCTTGGCCACTTCCCGCAGCATGCCGCCGTCACCGCCGCCGATGATCAGCACGCGCTTGGCGGTGCCGTGAGCGAGGATCGGCACGTGGGTCAGCATCTCGTGGTAGATGTACTCATCGGCCTCGGTGGTCTGGATCACGCCGTCGAGGGCCATGACCCGGCCCATCACCGGGTTCTCGAAAATCACCAGGTGCTGGTGTTCGGTGCGCACTTCGTGCAGCAATTTGGCCATGCGAAAACGCTGGCCGTAGCCTTCGTACAGGGTTTCCAGGTACTCGCCGGTGGGGGTGGTGCTCATGGGAAGTGCTCCGATGAATGCGGGTGGCAACGGACGGTTACCCGCCCATGATGGACAATCGAGCTGCTCGATTGGCCGGGAAAGGCGCGCATTCTACGTCGAGGACGATGACAGGTCGAACCTTAGTCGAACGACGGATTCTCAGCACGACACAAACCATTGTGGGAGCGGGCTTGCCCGCGATAGCAGTGTGTCAGGCCGTTTATATATCGACTGACTCGCCGCCATCGCGGGCAAGCCCGCTCCCACAGGGGGTGTGCTGAATTTAAGAGCGCTCTACACCCGCACATTGCCCCGTGGCCCGGCGATGGCCCAGATGATCAGGCCCAGCACTGGCAGCAGGAGGATGAGCAACACCCAGACGATTTTCATCCCGGTGCTGGTGCCGCTCTTGAGCACGTTGATGATCGCCCAGATATCCAGCGCGAGAATGATCAGGCCAATCAGGCCATTGAAGGTGGAACCCATGGTGTTGCTCCCTAAAAGTGGTGTGCCCTCTTAGGATAGACGGCGCACGTGAGGGTTCCGTTTTATTCGCGGCGAGCCTTAAACGTGGACGGCGATCTTCAAGGCTTCCAGGGACGGCGCCGCGGCGATGCCGACTTCAGCACACAATTGCAGGACCCGTTCCACGTCGTTGCCGAAGACCAGCACCACTTGCAGTTCGTCGTCGAGCAGCTGGCTGAAGTTCATCAGGGTGTAGCCGCCGTTTTCCTTGTTCAGGCTGCTCATTTGCACCTGGATGCGGTTCAGCGCGGTCAGGGCTTCGGTCTTGGCCAACTGCTTGGGCTTGATATTGAAGTCCACCCCGGGGCCGAACGAGGCGACGATCTGCGCAAACAGGTCGACGTAGGTGTCGGCCTGGAACAGCACGGTCTCCGGCAAACTGCCGACCACTACCCATTCACCGAGGGCGATGGGGAAGCTTTCGTCGTAGTTGATGTCCGGGTTGGCCGCCAGAAAAGCCTCGGGATCGGCGTAGGCCTGAGCCGCTTCGTCGGCGACTGTCTGGATCTCGTCATCGGCCATGCAGCCGGAGCTGATTTTGCTGATGAGTTCGACGAGTGCGGCTTTCATTGGGGTAGATCCTGGTGCGTGGAGGGGGGGAATTTGTGGGGGCGAAGGATAGCTTATTTGGGGTTGCTGACTGAGTACTTATCCATTGCTGCGGTAACGGCTGCTATCGGTTCCGCTTTTACAGCGGGTCACTTTCGAAAAGCGCGAAAGTAACCAAAGCGCTCTCATCCCCTCCATTCGGTGCCTCGCTGTGGCTCGGCATGCCTTCACTCCGGCCTTACTCCGGGGGCCCGCCGCCATCGGCCATCCATGGCCGTGGGCGGCTACCGCGGCATCCCTGCCGCGGTGCCCCCTACGCAAGACCTGCGTTCAGCCTCTGGTTTACGGGGCACATCCAGATCAAAAGCCAACGAGGCGGCCTAGTAGCCGACCTGTTGCTGGCGACTGTACTCAGTTTCCCTGTAGGAGCGAGCCTGCTCGCGATGGCGGTATGTCAGTCAATGACGATGTTGCCTGACACACCGCCATCGCGAGCAGGCTCGCTCCTACAAGGTTTTGTGGCGTACACAGAATGGATGATCGCCGCTGAACACTGTGGAAACTGAGTTAGCACAGGTGTATGCGCACCACCCAGCAACCAGGTCGGCTGTAAGGCCGCCTCGGCGGCTGGGGCATGCTGAGCCTAGGCGAGGCACCGAACGACAGGGGCAAAAGCGCTTGGTTACTTGGCGCTGGGCGGCATTCCGCTTTTCCAAGTAACCCGCTGTAAGAGCGGAACCATAATCAGCCGTTACCGCAACAACGGATCTGCCCCCACTCAAAAGCCTCTACTTCAACCCAACAGCTTCTGCAACTGCGCCGTGGTATCCACCGCCCCCAAGGTCTTGGCCGCATCCAGCGCCGTCACCCCATTGGCGTCCTTGGCTTTCGGATCAGCGCCCTTGGAAATCAGGTAATCGACGATTTCAACCCGGTTGAACATCGCCGCCATCATCAACGCCGTACGGCCATCAAAGGACGAGCCTTCAACCAGTGCGCCGCCGGCGACCAAGGCCTTGACCACCGCCAGGTCCCCTTTGAACGCCGCGCCGGCGATTGGGCTCTGGCCGTTGTCGTTGCGAATTTCCGGGTCAGCCTTGTGCTCCAGCAGCACCTTCACGGTTTCGACGTGGCCGTGGTAGGCCGCCAGCATCAACAAGGTGTCGCCCTTGTGGTTGCGCAGGTTCGGCGGCAGGCCTTTGCTCAGCAGTGCCGCCATCATGGCCGCGTCGCCTTCGCGGGCTTTGTTGAAGACCTGCTCGGCGAATTCGGCGGCTTCTTCGGGGGTCATCTGGCGGTTTTGTTCGGTCATGGCAGGGTCCATTGTCGGTCGATCGGAATGCCGCTAGTTTCCCGAGCGTCCCCGGCCCTGTCACCCCTTTTTTCTCAATTCGCCGCCATAGCCAGAATCAATAGCGATGCTTGCCAGCCTGGATCTCCGCCAGCACCTGGTCGGTCACTGGCACGTAGGTTTGGGAACCGGGAAGCCAGGCGTAGATCGGATCGTCACCGGTGCGGCACGGGTCGAAGGCTTCGTCTTTCAGGCGGGTCTTCTGGTATTTGAAGGTGCCGGTGGTGTCCATCTTCACCTTCACCCGCAGGAACAGCGGCACCGCGTAGGCCGGTAATCGCGCTTGGATGAACGCCAGCAACTCAGCGAAATCCAGGGTCGCCAAGGATTCCGCCGGGGTGATCGCGGCCATCCCGGCGCGACCGTTGGTGTTGTGCACTTCCACGCCGTACGCCACCGCCTCGGCAATGTGCGGGTGTTGCAACAACAGGTTTTCCACTTCGGTGGTGGACACGTTCTCGCCCTTCCAGCGGTAGGTGTCACCCAGGCGATCGACGAACTGCGCGTGACCGAAGCCGATCTTGCGCAGCAGATCGCCGGTGTTGAAGTAGCGGTCGCCCTTCTCGAAGACATCTTGCAGCACGACTTTTTCGGTCTTGGCCGGATCGGTGTAGCCATCCAGCGGCGCCTTGTCATCGATTTTCGCCAGCAACAGGCCGTTGTGGCCCCTGTCGACCTTGCGCATGAAACCGTCGGGCTCGCGGATCGGCGCACCGCTGTCGTGGTCGTAGGCCACCAGCTCCCAGCGGCCCAGGGAAAAGCCGATGGTGTTGTCGAAATTCAGCACGTTGGTAAAACCAATGTTGCCGTCGGTGGCGGCGTACAGCTCGCAGATATGGCGCACGCCAAAGCGTTGCTTGAACGCCTGCCAGGCGCCGGGGCGCAAGCCATTGCCGATCATCTTGGTCACGCCGCTGTGGCGATCGTCGGCGCTGGGCGGCTGGTCCACCAGGTAGCGACACAACTCGCCGACGTAGCCGATCGTAGTCACCCGGTACTTGCGCACATCGCTCCAGAACTGGCTGGCGCTGAATTTGCGGCGGATCACAAACCCGCTGGCGCCGGTGATCGCCGCGCCCCAGCACACGCACAGGCCAGTGCCGTGATAGAGCGGCAAGGTGCAATAGACAACGTCTTCCGGGCCCATGGCCAAGGCAATCACGCCGAAACTGATCGAAGTGCGCATCCAGCGCCCATGCTTGAACACCCCGGCCTTGGGCAACCCGGTGGTGCCGGAGGTGTAGATGTAGAAGCAGCGGTCGTTGAAAAACACCTGTTGGCTGCTGGCGGGGTTGTCGCTGCAAGCGTCGGCGCAGGCGCTCATCAGGTTGACGAAACCTGCCGGAGCGATCCCGCAATCGCTGGAGGTGTCGCGGTCGGCGACGAACCAGACCCGGGTCGGCGCCAGGTCCACCCGCTGGCGGATCGCGCTAAACGCCGACAGCCGTTCTTCGCCCACCACCACGGCGACGGGCGCCACCAGGTTCAGGCTGTGGGCCAGGGTGTCGCCGGACTGCCCGGTATTGAGCAAGGCACTGACCGCGCCGACCTTGGCGATGGCCAGCACCGTCACCAGCATTTCCGGACGGTTCTCGATCAGCACGCCGATCACGTCACCCTTACCGATGCCTTGCGCGAGCAGGTGATGGGCCATGCGATTGGCCCATTGGTTGACCTGTGCATAACTCAGGCGCACATCGCCATACAACAACGCGACCCCGAGAGGATTGCGCAAGGTGGCTTGCTCGAAGGTCCAGGCCAGGCCGCAGGGTTGCGCCGGATCAGTGACGTTGGCCGCTTTCATCCCCTTCATCACCCGCGGCAAGGCCCGGGCAATGGACGGCAATTTGCGCAACATCATGCCCCAGGTAATGGTGTCGCTCGGCGTACGGCCCATGGTTGCTCCCTGTCGGCCCATCGCTTCGGGACCTGTTCTTATTCTTGAGCGAAAAAGGCGCTGATTGAGACCGAAAGTACGCCAGCGTCGATTTGGCTGTACACGCGGTTTTTGAAATGTTTTGTATCCGCCGATCCTTGTCCGCCCCGAGCCGAATAACCACGCAAAATGCAGGATGCACGATGGCCATTCATGCAGATTGCACGAATCCAAAAAATTCAGAAAATATTAAATTATTGATTTTTAAGGGAATTTTTTATCAGTTGGTACTGGCACAATCGCTGCAACTCTCTCTGCATGCTTGCCAATTTGAGCCTACGGAGCTGATAGACATGAACTTGATCCAAGAAAAATTTTCGTCCCTGTTCTCCAACTTCGACGTGACCACCCAACCCCGTCCGGACGGTGGCATTCTGCTGACATTGCGTAGCAGCGAAGGTCGCGTGTTCAAGCGTTCCATCTCGTATCAGCAACTGCATGCCGGCGACCAACTGTCGTGGGTCATCAGCGCCATTCGCCGCGACCTGGCCGAACAGGCTAGCGAGTTGCCACAGATTTCCATGCTGCAAAGCCAGCAACGTTTTGCACTGCCGACGTACCACACCCTGTAATTGTTCTTGCTCTAATCTTCGCGCATCCCCTTTAAACCGCGCTGGCCACTTTGGCAGCGCGGTTTTTTTATGCGCTCAAAAGGTAGCGGGGTCGATCCGGGCAAAACTGTCGACCGTGAGATGCCCGGCGAGTTCGCCTCCGGCCCGCGCCAGGCCACAGGTGGCCATGCCGGCCTGCCGGGCGGCGTCCAGTTCCTCGACGATGTCAGAGAGGAACACAATCTGCGCAGCCTCGACGCCAATGGCCTGGGTGATGCGTTGATAGGACTGCGCGTCACGCTTGGGCCCCGAGGTGGTGTCAAAGTAGCCACTGAACAGCGGTGACAGGTCCCCGGCCTCGGAGCAGCCGAAAATCAGCTTCTGTGCCTGGATCGAGCCCGAGGAATACACGAACAGTCGATAACCCTGCGCATGCCATTGCTGCAACGCCTCGACCGCATCCGGATAGACATGACCCTTCAACTGCCCGGCCTGATAGCCCTGCTCCCAGACCATGCCCTGCAACGCCTTGAGCGGCGTGGCTTTGCGATCTTCGGCGATCCAGCCGAGGAGAATCTCGATCACCCGCTCGACGTCGGCATTGGTTTCGCCGCTGTCGGCGCGCACGGCGGCCAATTGCTCGGCCACGTCCGGGCGCTGCGCCTGTTGCCGGACAAAATCCGGCAGGTGCTGGGCGGCGTAAGGAAACAGCACGTTGAAGACAAAACTCACCGCACTGGTGGTGCCTTCAATGTCGGTGAGAATCGCTTTGATCGGCATGACCTCAGTCCTCCAGGCGCGGGAAACGGTTGGCGATGTCTTCCCCGGTAAAGTTAGCCACCCAGCCTTCCGGATTGTTGAACAGGCGAATCGCGACGAAATGCGGATGCTCACCCATGTCGAACCAATGTGGCGTGCCGGCCGGCACCGAGATCAGGTCGTTTTTCTCGCAGAGCACGGCGTAGACGTAATCCTCGATGTGCAGGGTAAACAGCCCACGACCGGCGACGAAAAAGCGCACTTCGTCTTCGCCATGGCGGTGTTCGTCGAGAAACTTGGCGCGCAGTTCGGCTTTCTGCGGGTGATCGCTGTTGAGGCTGATCACGTCGACGGTGACGTAGCCGCGCTCGGTCATCAACTTGTCGATCTGCACTTGGTAGGCGCTGATCACTTCTTCCTGGCTGGCGCCCGGCTGGATCTTGGTCGCGGCTTCCCAGCGGTCGAAACGCACGCCCTGCTCGGCCAGGGTCGAGGCGATGTCTTCAAAATGGGTCAGGACTTTGTTCGGTACATCAGGGGTGGAGACGTGATAAACGGACAGGCTACTCATGGGGTGTTCCTCGTGGTCGGCGTTGCCGTCCGGCTTGTGCTGCCCGGTTAAGCATTGCCCTCATCATCATGTTGAATGGCGGCTTCGCTTGAAGTGCGCCCATGCTCCAAAACAGGTATCAGCGGTTCAGCAGTGCGCGGGTCTTGAGTTCGCACTCGAACAGGAATTCAAAGGCTTCGATCTGGCGCAACGCGTCGTTCATCGCCGGGCCCCAGGTGTACAGGCCATGGCCGCGGATCAGGTAGCCGACGCAGTCGGGGTGCGCGTCGAGCCAAGGCTGCACCTTGGCGGCCAGCCGCGCAATATCCTGATCGTTGTCGAAAATCGGCACCTGCACCCGGGACTCGTGGGTCGACACACCACTGAACGCCTTTTGCAGTTCGTAATCCTCGAACTCGATGAACGTGCCGGGGCTCAGGCGCGAGAGCACCGTGGCGTTCACCGAATGGGTGTGCAGCACCGCGCCGATCTCAGCTTTCCAGCGATACAACTGGGTGTGCAGCAAGGTTTCCGCCGAGGGCTTCTTGCCCGGCTCCAGGCTGTTGCCGTCAAGGTCGGTGGCGAGCACGTCGTCCAGGCCGAGCTGGCCTTTGTGTTTGCCGGACGCGGTCAGCAGCGCCTCGGTCGGCGACAGCCGTGTCGAATAATTGCTGCTGGTGGCCGGCGACCAGCCGCGGCCGTAGAGGAAGCGCCCGGCATCGACGATCTGCTGAGCGAGTTGTTCACGGGTAAGGCTCATGGCCTGTCCTCTTGCATACGAGTGGCAATGATAACGGCGGCCGCCAGGGCCGCGAGACTGGCAATACTAAATGTCAGGGTGGCGCCCAAGGCGTTCCAGCTGTAACCGGAATACAACGCGCCCATCGCCCCGCCGGTGCCGGCCAGTGCCGCGTACAGTGCCTGGCCCTGGCCTTGCTGGCGGGCGCCGAAACTACGTTGCACGAACTGGATGGCAGCCGCGTGAAAGCTGCCGAACGTGGCAGCGTGCAGCACTTGGGCCAACAGCAACAGCCAAAGGTACTCGGCCAACGAACCCAGCAGCAACCAGCGCAAGGCCGCCAACAGGAAACTGGCGAGCAACACCCGACGCACGGAAAACCGTGCGAGGATCTTGCTCATGCCCATGAACATCAAGACTTCCGCCACCACGCCCACGGCCCAGAGCAGGCCGATCAAGCCGCGGCTGTAGCCCAACTGTTCGAGGTGCAGGGTTAAAAAAGTGTAATACGGGCCGTGGCTCATCTGCATCAGCGCCACGCAGCCGTAAAAGGCCAGCACCCCGGGGTTGCGCAGTTGCGCGAGAAACCCCTGCCCCGCCAACCGTTCGCCTTGCACAGGCTGTGCGTTGGGCACCCACAGGCTGCTGACGACAATCCCGGCCATGATCACCACCAGCGCCACCGGGTAGATGTCCAGGCTCAGCCATTCGAACAATCGGCCCAAAGCGACCACGGTGATGATGAAACCGATCGAGCCCCACAGGCGAATCTGGCTGTAGCGCGAGGTTTGGCCCTGCAAATGCGCGAGGGTGATGACTTCGAACTGCGGCAGCACCGCGTGCCAGAAAAAGGCGTGCAAGGCCATGACCATGGCCAGCCAGGCGTAGGTCTGGCTGACGAAAATCAGCGAGAAGGTCAGCAGCGTGCACACCGCGCCGAAGCGCACGATGGCCAGGCGTCGCCCGCTGTAGTCGCCGAGCCAGCCCCAGATATTCGGCGCCACGCAGCGCATCAGCATCGGGATCGCCACCAATTCGCCAATGCGCGCGGCGCTGAACCCCAAGTGGTGGAAGTACAACGCCAGAAACGGCGCGGTCGACCCGAGCAGGGCGAAATAAAACAGGTAGAAGCTGGATAACCGCCAGTACGGCACTGCCGCCACGGCCGTCAGACCGTGGCGCCCGATGGGCCTGTGGTCACAGTTGGCCCAGCACCGGCGTGTTGACCTGGACCTCGGCATTTTGCCCGCGATGGCGCAGCAAGTGGTCCATCAGCACGATCGCCATCATCGCCTCGGCAATCGGCGTAGCGCGGATGCCCACGCATGGGTCATGGCGACCCTTGGTGATGACGTCCACCGGATTGCCGTGGATATCGATCGAACGGCCCGGGGTGGTGATGCTCGACGTCGGCTTCAGCGCCAGGTGCGCCACGATCGGCTGCCCGGAAGAAATGCCGCCCAGGATGCCGCCGGCGTTGTTGCTGAGGAAACCTTGCGGGGTCATTTCATCGCGGTGCTCGGTGCCACGCTGGGCGACGCTGGCGAAACCGGCGCCGATTTCCACGCCCTTGACCGCGTTGATGCTCATCAGCGCGTGGGCCAGTTCCGCGTCGAGGCGGTCGAAAATCGGTTCGCCCAGGCCCGGCATCACGCCTTCGGCGACCACGGTGATCTTCGCGCCCACTGAATCCTGGTCGCGACGCAGCTGGTCCATGTACGCCTCCAGCTCCGGCACTTTGTCCGGATCGGGGCTGAAGAAGGCGTTCTCTTCCACCGAATCCCAGGTCTTGAACGGGATTTCAATCGGCCCGAGCTGGCTCATGTAGCCACGGATGACGATGCCCTGGCTGGCCAGGTATTTTTTCGCAATCGCCCCGGCTGCCACGCGCATCGCGGTTTCCCGCGCGGAACTGCGACCGCCGCCCCGGTAGTCGCGCTCGCCGTATTTGTGGTGGTAGGTGTAGTCGGCATGGGCCGGGCGGAACAGGTCCTTAATTGCCGAGTAGTCCTTGGACTTCTGGTCGGTGTTGCGGATCAGCAGGCCGATGGCGCAACCGGTGGTGCGGCCTTCGAACACACCGGAGAGGATTTCGACTTCATCGGCTTCCTGGCGCTGGGTGGTGTGGCGGCTGGTGCCGGGCTTGCGCCGATCGAGGTCGCGTTGCAGGTCCTCCAGGGAAATCTCCAGGCCCGGGGGGCAACCGTCGACAATGGCGACCAACGCCGGACCATGGCTTTCGCCCGCGGTGGTGACTGTGAACAGCTTGCCGTAAGAATTGCCGGACATGCAGGGCGCTCCGTGAAATCGCAGAATACGTAATGCGCGCCAGTATACGCAGGCTACCCGACGAGTTCATCCTCGAACCTTATCGGTGCCGGCGAGTCGAACCGGTACCTTATTCATGATGGCCTGATGATGCTGCGAGTGATTGCCTTGAGCCTTACCCTCTTTACTGGCTTCGTCCAGGCTGCGGTTCTCCAACGTCCGTTGAGTCTCGACACGGGCAGCGGTGAGCTGTTCGGCTCGTTGTTACTACCCAAGTCCGACACGCCAGTGCCGGTTGTCCTCATCATTTCCGGGTCAGGTCCTACAGATCGCGACGGAAATAACCCCGACGGCGGACGCAACGACAGCCTCAAGCGCCTGGCCTGGGTGCTGGCCAAGCACAACATTGCCAGCGTGCGCTACGACAAACGCGGCGTCGCCGCCAGCCTCGCGGCCACCCCGGACGAGCGCAACCTGACGCTGGACAGTTACGTCGCCGACGCCGTGGCCTGGGGCCGCAAGCTCAAGACCGATCCGCGCCTGGGCCCGTTGATTGTGCTGGGCCACAGCGAAGGCGCGCTGATCGCCAGCCTCGCCGCCCCCGACCTCGATGCCGCCGCAGTGATTTCTGTGTCCGGCAGCGCGCGGCCGATCGATCAAGTGCTGCGCCAGCAACTGGCCTCGCGCCTGCCACCGCCGCTGATGCTGCGCAGCAATGAGTTACTCGACAGCCTCAAGGCCGGCCAGGTGGACGACAACGTGCCGGCGCCACTGCAAGTGATCTTCCGCCCCAGCGTGCAGCCGTACCTGATTTCATTGTTTCGCCGAGACCCCGCCGCAGCCTTCGCCCAGTTGAAGATGCCGGCGCTGATCGTCCAGGGCAGCAATGACATTCAGGTGGGCGTGGAGGACGCCAAGCTGCTCAAGGCCGCCAAGCCCGATGCCGAATTGGCGCTGATCGAGGGCATGAACCACGTGCTGCGCATCGTGCCCAACGACGTCAAACGGCAGTTGGCCTCCTATAAAGACCCGCAGTTGCCGCTGGCCGCCGAACTCGGCTCGCGGATTCTCGGATTTATTGCCGGACTTCGTGCCAGTTAAGCGCTGTTTCCCCCTCTAGTCCTGACGAAAGCGGCCGATAAGCCTTAGTCGACAGCGCACTGGCTGTCGGCAAGCTTGGCTTGGACAGGATCTCGCCGTTATGACTGATACCCAGACTTCACCCGATACCACCGCTGAGAAGACCGCGCCGGACGCGGCCGACCAGCTGTGGTCGGACGTCCATGTCGAGCACCACAAGATGCTCCGCCTGGCCCCTTTGCAGACCGACCGCGCCACCGGCGGGCGGCCCTTGCGCTTTGTCGAGTTCGGTTATGCCGAGCGCAACAACAAGCAGCACAGCCTGCTGCGCATGAACATCACCCTGCCCGGCCAGCGCGTGCGCAAAGAACAGAATCACCTGGACGTGTGGGTCGACCACACCACCAAACGCGTGCATTTCGGCCCTGACAGCGGTTTGCAGGTCGAACCGATGAACCGCGGCATCGGCCGCTTCCTCGCCGCCCAAGGCATCGTTTGGGCGAAGAAGCATGCGGCGGGCTACACCGTTGATGGCGTCGACCTGAACAACAAGGACGCGCTGAACGAAGACACCCGCCTGCGCCGCGATCACTTCTTGAAGCAGCAGGGCTTCGAGGTGGCGTACGCCGACGCCCAGCACTTGAAAGGCAGCGTCAAGGAAGTGCGGGTCGGTGACTTGGTCGGGGAATGGAACACCGAGAAGTTGCAGTTCGTCGAAATTCTCGAAGCCGCGCAGATGTTGCAACAGGCCGAACAGAACCTGGCCGAGCAGGAAGTCAAACTCAAGCAACAGGAAGAGCGGGTCGGCAAGTTCAAGCGCGAAGACGCCGGGTTGCGGTTCACCATTACCTGCCTGGTGGCGTTTGCGGTGTTTCAGGCGGGGTTGTTGATTTGGATTGCGACCCATCGGTGAAAGGGCCGTGTCACCTGTGGGAGCTGCGGTGCGGCGATCCGACTCGCCCGCGATAGCGGTAGATCAATCACTGCATAGGTGACTGCCAGTCCGCCATCGCCAGCAGGCTGGCTCCCACAAGGGATTTGTTAACACTGCAGCCCCTGTGGGAGCCAGCCTGCTGGCGATGAAGCCAACTCGGTTTCAGTTTTAAGCCCGCGCAGCGAACAGCGCCTGATGCTCGCGGCACTGTTCGGCGGTCAGCATGAACACCCCGTGCCCACCGCGCTCAAACTCGAGCCAGGCAAAATCGACTTCCGGGTACAGCGCCTCGACGTGGACCTGGCTATTGCCCACTTCGACCATCAGCAACCCTTTCTCGGTCAAATGATCCGCCGCTTCGGCGAGCATCCGCCGTACCAGGTTCAAGCCGTCTTCGCCGCAGGCCAGGCCCAGTTCCGGTTCGTGCTGGTATTCCTGCGGCATGTCGGCGAAATCCTCGGCATCGACGTACGGCGGGTTGGACACGATCAGGTCAAAGCGCTGGCCCGGCAAACCGTCGAAGCCGTCGCCCTGCACGGTGTAGACCCGCTCATCGACGCCGTGGCGCTCGATATTCTGGTTGGCCACTTCCAGGGCTTCGAACGACAGGTCCGCCAGCACCACTTCAGCGTTCTGGAATTCATAGGCACAGGCGATGCCGATGCAACCGGAACCGGTGCACAGGTCGAGAATGCGTGCCGGCTCGGCGCCCAGCCAAGGTTCGAAACGTTTTTCGATCAGTTCGCCAATCGGTGAGCGCGGGATCAGTACGCGCTCGTCGACAATGAACGACATCCCGCAAAACCAGGCTTCGCCGAGCAGGTAAGCGGTGGGCACGCGCTCATCGATGCGCTTGCGCAACAAGCGCTGCAACTTCACCAACTCGTCGTCTTCCAGGCGGCAGTCGAGGTAGCTGTCGGCGATTTCCCAGGGCAGGTGCAAGGCACCGAGCACCAGTTGCCGGGCTTCGTCCCAGGCGTTGTCGGTGCCATGGCCGAAAAACAGATCCTCGCCATGGAAACGGCTGACGGCCCAACGGATATGGTCACGCAGGGTGCGAAGGCGGGAAGTGATCACGACGGCAAGCTCCAGAAAAAACGACGGGGGATTCTAACAGCGAAAACACTTCGAGACGACGCATGAAAACCGCCCAGGTATGTGTAGGAGGGTTCTGGTTTTTCAGCTTTTGATTGAACATCCGCGCGCGTCTTGACAGGCTGCAGCCCAGTAACGGCGGCGCCTGCGACAGTAGCGATTCACAGAAGCGCTCAGCCAGAGGAGAATGTCGCAAAAGCCCCACTCCAAGGAGCCCCAGAATGTCCGTTCCAAAAACGATGTTTCAACTCAGCGGCCGCGGTTACGCCGCGGCGAATCTGAGTCATGCGACCCTGATCATCATCGATGCCCAGAAAGAATACCTCAGCGGTCCTCTCGCGCTGAGCGGCATGGATGCGGCCGTTGCGAACATCACTCGCCTGCTGGATGCCGCACGCAAGGCCGGTCGCCCGATCGTGCATGTCCGCCACCTGGGCACCGTCGGCGGTCTGTTCGATCCGCAAGGTGAGCGCGGTGAATTCATCCCGGGCCTGGAACCACAGGGCGACGAAATGATCATCGGCAAAATGTTGCCGAGCGCTTTCCACAGCACCGACTTGTACGAACGCCTGGAACGCATGGGCTCGCTGGACCTGATCGTCTGCGGGTTCATGAGCCATTCCAGTGTCAGCACCACCGTGCGTGCCGCGAAGAACCTGGGTTTCCGCTGCACCTTAGTGGAAGACGCCTGTGCCACTCGCGACCTGCCGTTCAAGGGTGGCGTGCTCAGCGCCGAACAAGTGCAGCAGACCGAAATGGCGATCATGGCGGACAACTTCGCCACCCTCGCCCAGACCCAAACCCTGATCTGATCGATCGTCGATGAGCGGGACTTTTCGCCGCTCATCCGCAAAAGCCTGTCATTGGCCGCAATTGCCCTAGCCTCAGGAACATCCCCGGCATCTCCCGGTCGAAGGGCCGATACCCATTGAGGAAGGTCGGAATGAAGTTATCCGATGGTTTTGATGCACGCCGCTTGCGGCCCAAGGGCCAAAGCAACTGGCGGTTCAGATTCGGCGCGGCGATTGCGGCTCTGCTGGCGACATTGGGCGTGTTGCTGGCCATGGCCGGCGCCGCCAGCCTGATTGGCCACCCCCCGGCCCTCGGCGATTTGAATGCCAGTCCACTCGGCTCGGCCGTGATCCTGGTGATTGGCTTGCTGGTGCTGTACGTCGGCGTCTGGCTGTGGCGCCGTTGCCGGCGCCGCGCGCGCCAGTCCAGGGAACTGAACATGTCGCCGCACCTGATGAAAAAACACGATTGAATCCCGCCTGGCCTCAGGCCCGGCGCAATTGTTACGAATAGCGCCGCGACTTGGGTAAACTGGCCGCCCTTCGCGGAGGCTGACATGCAAGACGACGATTTTTCCCTGTTCAAAAGTGCGATCCAAGGCGTCAAGCCGATCAAGCACGACCGCGCCGACACCGGCAAACCCAAGGCTGACCGCGCGCAGATTGCCAAGCTGCGCCAGGCCGCCACCGTGCGTGCCGATGCGACCACCGTCGACGGCCTGTCGGATCAGTTCGTGATCGACGTCGGCCCGGAAGACGAGTTGATGTGGGCGCGGGATGGGGTTCAGGAAAGCCAGATGCGCAAGCTCAAGATCGGGCAGATTCCGTTCGAAGGCAGCCTCGACCTCCACGGCATGAGCGTGGAAAAGGCCCGGGAAACCCTGTGGGCGTTCTTGGCCGAAGCGACCAAGTTCGAAATCCGCTGCGTGCGCGTCACCCACGGCAAGGCCGTGCGCCTGGACGGCAAGCGGCCGATGATCAAGAGTCACGTCAACACCTGGTTGCGCCAGCATGCCCAAGTGCTGGGCTTCACCTCGTGCCAGGCCAAACATGGCGGTGCCGGGGCAGTCTACGTGATGCTCAAACGCACCATGATGGAAGGCCGCGACGAGTAAAGCCGTTAAACCAAACTTGCAGCGCCGTGTCCGCCACCGTACCCTTGCCCTTTGCGTAAAATCCCACAGGTAGTTTCATGTCCCTGGAACAGAATTACACCGCGATTCTCGGCCAACTGGGCGAGGACGTCACCCGCGAGGGCCTGCTCGATACGCCCAAGCGTGCCGCCAAAGCCATGCAGTACCTCTGCCGCGGCTATGAGCAAACCCTTGAAGAAGTCACCAACGGTGCCTTGTTCAGCTCCGACAACAGCGAAATGGTGCTGGTCAAGGACATCGAGTTGTACTCGCTGTGCGAACACCACTTGCTGCCATTCATCGGCAAGGCGCATGTCGCCTATATCCCGAGCGGCAAGGTGTTGGGGCTGTCGAAAGTCGCGCGAATCGTCGACATGTATGCCCGTCGCCTGCAGATCCAGGAAAACCTCAGCCGCCAGATCGCCGACGCCGTGCAGCAAGTCACCGGCGCCCTGGGCGTGGCGGTGGTGATCGAAGCCAAGCACATGTGCATGATGATGCGCGGTGTGGAGAAGCAGAATTCGTCGATGATCACCTCGGTGATGCTCGGTGAGTTCCGCGAAAACGCCGCGACTCGCAGCGAATTCCTTAGCTTGATCAAGTAAACCGCGACCTGAAGAAAACCGGCGTTCATCGCCGGTTTTTTTTCGACCGCGAAAAATCAGGTAAGCTGCGCGCCCTTTCTTATTGCCTGTGAGGCTTACATCGTGTTCGTCAAAGCGCTTCGCGTCGGTCTCGGCCAACTGATTATTTTCATCGATTTCCTGACTCGCCCAGGCAAGAAGCAACGTCCTGCGGCGGCCCAGGCCCAAGTCGACAGCGCGGCCAAGGACCTGACCCTGTTTCAGTTCCACGCTTGCCCGTTCTGCGTGAAAACCCGCCGCACCCTGCGCCGCCTGAACGTGCCGGTGGCCCTGCGCGATGCGAAGCACAATCCACAGGATCGCCAGACCCTGCTGGAACAAGGTGGCAAAATCAAAGTGCCCTGCCTGCGCATTGAAGAGAATGGCCAGACAACGTGGATGTATGAGTCCAAGGCGATTATCGATTACCTGGACAAGCGCTTCGCTGCAGTCTGATGGACTTGGGGTGTTTTGACTGACGCCTGCGCGAGCAGGCTCGCTCCCACACTTACGCAACAAAAACCGGCCTTTGAGCCGGTTTTTTTGTTTCTGGCCTTAAGCAGCCCCACGAGGCACGCGATCAACTGTACGAGTGAGCCGACTGGCGATATATCCCTATTGCTCAATTTTTCGTCGACAAAACCAAAAACATTATTTGCTTTATTTGTATACAAAAGCATAATCCACAGCGTGCGAGTTCCTGACCAATGAGTCAACAAATTCGCGATTGCCTCAAAGGGCCGCTGCCACCCTCATGGGTCCGGTCCTGGAAATAACAATAAAACTCTTGAGGAGTACTCGCTGTGGAAAGCCGCAAATCCGAAGCCCCGACGCTGGATCTCTCGCCGCCTCTTCGCAAAGGCTGGCTGGAACGCATCTTCAAACTCAGCTTGCATGGCACCACGGTGAAGACCGAGCTGATTGCCGGTCTGACAACCTTCATCACCATGGCTTACATCATCTTCGTCAACCCCAACATCATGGCCGACGCCGGCATTGATCACGGTGCCGCGTTTGTCGCCACTTGCATCGCCGCTGCACTGGGCTGCCTGTTGATGGGCCTCTACGCCAACTGGCCGGTGGGCCTGGCGCCGGGCATGGGCCTGAACGCCTTCTTCACCTACACCGTGGTCGGCACCATGGGCTACAACTGGGAAACAGCGTTGGGGGCGGTGTTCGTCTCCGGCGTGCTGTTCATGTTCCTGACTTTTTCGCGGATTCGCGAATGGCTGCTCAACAGCATCCCGGTGAGCCTGCGTTTCGCCATGGGCGCGGGCGTCGGCCTGTTCCTCGGGCTGATCGGCCTGAAAACCGCCGGCATCGTCGTCGACAGCCCGGCGACCCTGATCAAGCTCGGCTCCCTGCGTGAACCCGGCCCTTTGCTGGCGGCCATCTGCTTCTTGATGATTGCCGTGCTCAGCTACCACAAGGTGTTCGGCGCGATTTTGATCAGCATCATCACCGTGACCCTGGCGGGCTGGGGCCTGGGCCTCGTTCACTACGAAGGCATCATGTCCGCCCCGCCGAGCCTGGCGCCGACCTGGATGGCCATGGACATCGCCGGCGTGTTCAACGTCAGCATGATCAGCGTGGTGCTCGCCTTCCTTTTTGTGCACATGTTCGACACCGCCGGCACCTTGATGGGCGTGGCCCAGCGCGCCGGCCTGGTGAACGCCGATGGCAAGATCGAAAACCTCTCCCGCGCTTTGAAGGCCGACAGTGCCTCCAGCGTATTTGGGGCGATGGTCGGTGTGCCGCCGGTGACCAGCTACGTGGAAAGTGCCGCCGGTGTCGCGGCGGGTGGTCGGACTGGTCTTACCGCCGTGACCGTCGGTGTGCTATTTATAGCCGCGATGTTCTTCGCCCCGCTGGCCGGCATGATTCCCGCTTACGCCACGGCCGGCGCGCTGATTTATGTGGCGATGCTGATGATGGGCGGCATGGCCCATATCGAGTGGGACGAAGCCACCGACAGCATTCCGGCAATCGTCACCGCGATCATGATGCCGCTGACCTTCTCGGTCGCCGACGGCATCGCGCTGGGCTTTATCACTTACGTGGCGCTGAAGGCCGGCACCGGTAAGTACAAGGAAATCTCGGTCAGCCTGTGGGTGCTTTGCGCGATCTTCATCGCCAAGTTCATCTTCTTGTAACCGTCGCAGTTGGCGTTTCAAATCAGCCTCACCCCGTCGGGTGAGGCTTTTGTGCAAATGGAGGAAAGTGATGAGTCTGGAAACCTGGCTGCTGTTCAGCGGCGCGGCGCTGGTGGTGATTTTGATCCCGGGGCCCTTGTCGTTGCTGATGATCAGCAACAGCCTGAATTACGGTTTGCGCCGTTCTTACCCGGCGTTTCTTGGCGGGGTGATGGCCTCGATCTGCTTGCTCAGTGCCTCGGCGCTGGGCCTGGGCGCGTTGTTGCTGGCTTCGGAACAGCTGTTCAGCGCGCTGAAGATTGTCGGCGCGCTCTACCTGTTTTACCTCGCCTGGCAGAGCTGGCAGCAATCGCGCCAACCGGCGGTAGGCGCCGAAGTGCCCCAGGCAGCGCCGACACCGCGCTTCCGTGCGCTGTTCGGGCGCGCCTTCGTGCTGGGCGCGAGCAACCCGAAAGACATCCTGTTCTTCGCCGCGTTCCTGCCGCAATTCCTCAGCGCCGAACAACCGTTCCTGCCGCAGTTGCTGGTGATGATCGCCACCTGGACCGTCCTCGATCTGCTGTGCAAATTGGCATACGGCTTGGGTGCCCACGGTGCGGCGCGGTATCTGCGCACGGGCAAGGGGCAGAGTTGGTTTAATCGGGTGAGTGCTGGTTTGTTCAGCGGGGCGGGTGCGGCTTCCCTGCTGAGCCGTTAAAAGCATCGCTGGCAAGCCAGCTCCCACAGGTTCAAGGGGTGTTCACCTGTTTTGTGTACGCCCCGGACACTGTGGGAGCTGGCTTGCCAGCGATGGCGTCAGCACAGACAGCACGTTTCTCCAGACGAAAAAAAGCCCGCAGTGTGAGCGGGCGAAAGACCAAAGAAGCTATATGCGCAGTCGCTTCCCGGTGGAGGCAGCAGCTTGGGGGATCAACTGCCTCGGTAGGTTGAATAGCTATAGGGCGAAATCAGCAACGGCACATGGTAGTGATCCTGCTCGGCAGAGATGCCGAAGCGCAGCACCACCACGTCGAGGAACGCCGGCTCCGGCAGTTGCACGCCCCGGGCGCGGTAGTAATCGCCGGCATGGAATTGCACCTGGTAGACCCCGGAACGGTAGTCCTCCCCTTGCAGCAGCGGCGCATCGACACGGCCATCGCTGTTGGTGATGGCGCTGGCGACCAATTCCAGCTGCGAACCTTCAACGCGGTACAACTCGACCTTGATCGAGCTGCCCGGGCAACCGTGTGCTGCATCCAAAACGTGAGTAGTCAAACGTCCCATTGATTCTGCGGGCCTTTCCGCCTAAACAGCAGCCAGACCTCGCGCCTCCCGGAGTCAGTTGAAAAGGAGGCCGCACCGTTTCGGAGCACGAAACCCTGCGGCGAGCGATTGATTAAGACACTTTTCAAAAAAATTGTACACAATAAAAATGACATTTTTATCCAGCGTGACATGGCCAGCCCGTTTTCACTGAACAGGCCTGTTAGCCCTAGGCCGCGCAGACCTTCTATCTCTAAGCTGACCGGTCAGGCAAGTTTCTTGCAAGCCCGTAGCGATAGCTCCAAAAGATGAATGGCGATAAAAAAGGCGAAAATTCAGGCTTACAAAGTGGATATAAAGTTGTATACAATCAGCCCATCGCTGTGACGCCAGCCTGCCCACCTCGACCCTCAGGCCGCCACACATCTCGCTACCACGAATAAGAAGGAAGACTGCAGTGAGCGCTGACTACCCACGCGACCTGATCGGTTACGGCAGTAACCCTCCTCACCCACACTGGCCGGGCAATGCCCGCATCGCCTTGTCCTTCGTGCTCAATTACGAAGAAGGCGGCGAGCGCAACATCCTGCACGGCGACAAAGAATCGGAAGCCTTCCTCTCGGAAATGGTCTCGGCGCAGCCCCTGCAAGGCGCGCGCAACATGAGCATGGAATCGCTCTACGAGTATGGCAGCCGTGCCGGCGTCTGGCGGATCTTGAAACTGTTCAAGGAATTCGACATTCCGCTGACCATTTTCGCCGTGGCCATGGCCGCCCAGCGCCACCCGGACGTGATCCGCGCCATGGTCGATGCCGGCCATGAGATCTGCAGCCACGGCTACCGCTGGATCGACTACCAGTACATGGACGAAGCCCAGGAACGCGAGCACATGCTCGAAGCGATCCGCATCCTCACCGAAATCACCGGCGAACGCCCGCTGGGCTGGTACACCGGCC
>Ga0247742_10000181_pt1 | contig 54539 bp, 45 predicted proteins | sample UWRJL208509C2_FD_180944 | JGI IMG/M metagenome (GOLD analysis project Ga0247742, IMG submission 180944) | Plant litter microbial communities from Arlington Agricultural Research Station in Wisconsin, United States - UWRJ-L208-509C-2 | ecosystem: Environmental > Terrestrial > Plant litter >...
CGCAGATAGATGGTGTCGATGGCCTCGGCGACGTCCGTGCCGCGCACATCGATGGTGTCGATGCGGGGATCTCCGCCACCACGGCCCGGATCCTTGCCGCGGAGGCGAACATCATCCCCGCCGTCCTGGGCGGTGCCGGTGAAGTCCTCGACCTCGGGCGGGCACGACGCCTGTTCAGCCCCGCCCAACGACACGCCCTCGCCGAACAGTACGGCGGCTGCGCATTCCCGGGGTGTGGGCATCCGCCCAGCTACACCGAAGCGCACCACCTCCAATGGTGGTCTAGGGGTGGCCCAACCGATCTCGCCAATGGGATACCCCTGTGCTCGTTCCACCACCACCGGATCCACGACGACGGATGGGAGATTCAGGTGCGCGACCACGTCCCGTACTTCATCCCACCACCCTGGTGCGACCCCGATCAGGTACCCCGGAGAGGAGGGAGGGTGCGCGTAGTGGCCGCTCCATGATGAACATGCGAGCGAGTGCGCACTGAACGATCGCGCCTCGACACAGACGATCGAATTGGGACTGAGCGGGTAATTGACGGTCGAGCCGGCGATCTGGTGGATCAGCACACTCATCGATCAGGCATTCAGCGCACCCCCGAAGCTCCCGCCTGCGCACCCGGTAGGCTTGTGCGTAGCGAAGGGGAGTATTCCCAGGGGCTCAGGCCCTATGCCGCAGTCGTCAGTACGGTCGTCGAAGGTGCCGATCCGGATGCGGTGGTGCAGCAGAGCGGTCAGTCCGCGGCGGTGCGGAAGAGACTTTCGGGAATTCGGCGTTTCCGCCCACCCCGATGAAAGGCCTGCATGTGGAACTGCAACTCCCGCTCTGGTTCGAAGCCACGAGCATCGTCGTCCTGATCCTTATCGTGATCGCCGACCTGATCCTCGCCTACAAGCGGCCGCATATCCCGTCCACCCGGGAGTCGGCGCTGTGGGTCGGCTTCTATGTGCTGCTCGCCCTCATCTTCGCGGTGCTGATGTTCTTCTTCGCGGGAGCCGACCACGCCGGACAGTTCATCGCGGGCTGGCTCACCGAGTACAGCCTGTCGATCGACAATCTGTTCGTCTTCGTCATCATCATGGCCAGGTTCTCGGTGCCGCGGAAGTATCAGCAAGAGGTGCTGATGGTGGGAATCATCATCGCGCTGGTCCTTCGGGCGATCTTCATCATCCTGGGCGCACAGCTCATCGAGCACTTCAGCTGGATCTTCTACATCTTCGGTGCCTTCCTGCTCTACACCGCCATCCGGCAGGCATTCGAGAACAGCGATGACATGGAGGAGAAGGAGAGCGGGCTCATCCGCCTCCTGCGCAAGCGGGTGCCGATCACCGACGAGTTCGACGGCTCCAAGCTCCGCACGGTGATCGACGGCAAGAAGGTGCTCACGCCGATGATCATCGTCTTCCTGGCGATCGGCTCCACCGACCTGATCTTCGCGCTCGACTCGATTCCCGCGATCTTCGGCATCACCCAGAGCGCGTTCATCGTCTTCACGGCCAACGTGTTCGCTCTGATGGGGCTGCGACAGCTGTACTTCCTTCTCGGCGACCTCATCGACAAGTTGGTCTACCTCAAGTACGGCATCGCATTCATCCTGGCGTTCATCGGCGTCAAGCTGGTCGCGCACGCCCTGCACGAGAACGAACTGCCGTTCATCAACGGAGGCAAGGGCATCGAGTGGGCGCCGGAGATCTCTACGCTGATGTCGCTCGGCGTGATCGTCGTCTCGATGGCGGTCGCGGTCGCGGCGAGCCTGATCAAGATCCGCCTGGACAAGCGCCGGGAGTCCGTCAGCAGCTGATCGTGTGCGCATGAGCTGAGCGCGCACGCATGAGCCGGCACGCCTGGCGGCCATGCTGCAAGATTGAGCAATGCGCAGCTATCGACCGACGGTCAGGCTGGCCCTGCGCCGCCTCGGTGCGGCCGCTCTTGCCGTGTGCGGTCTCCTCGCGATCGTCATCATCGGCGAGACCTACGCGGCGAACATGCACGACACCGCGCCGGTCGCGTGCATCGTCGACGGCCCCTCCCCGACGGGCGCGCAATGGGAGCGGATACTGCGGCCGGGCGAAGCCCTGGAGGCTGTAGTGCCCACCGGCAGCTTCATCCTGTTCCCGCTGGGCAGAGCGTGCGACTATCCGCTCGCTGACGGCTCTGGCTCTATCCGGCTGACGGCGGGCGACTGGGGGCAGACGAGATTTGTCGCCGTCCTGGTCGGTGTCGCCGGTGCCGGAGCGGTGCTCGTGGCACTCAACCGCCCACGGGGCCGGGTCGAGAAGGAATCCTCGCAGATCGGGTGAGCCGGCGGCGCGATGGGTACCGCTGCCCATGTCGCGAGCCCGAAGCCCGGGCTACGGTTGCGGGGAATGGCCGTGTGAGCAGCGCATAGAGTGTTGCTGGGGGAGGTGCCGCTGCCGATGGAGATTCTGCACGATCTCGTGCTGCCGAACGGTGCCGTGCGCTTCCGATTCGCCGGACACTCCGATCGCGGTGCCGTGCGCCGGGTCAACGAAGACAGCTTCCTCGCCGCCATCCCGCTGTTCGTCGTCGCCGACGGCATGGGTGGTCACGCGTTCGGCGACCGGGCGAGCCAGGCCGCCATCGCCGCCTTCGCCGATGCTTTCGCGGACGCCGAGCACATCGCCCCACAGGACGTCCTCGACACCATCACCCACGCCAACGAGGCCGTTCTCGCCGTGAGCGAGCAGTCCGACGCCCCCGAGGCGCTCTCGGGCACAACCCTCGCCGGGCTCGCCTTCGTCGAGGCCGGCCCGCACGGCAACTATCACTGGATGGCATTCAACGTCGGCGATTCCCGCATCTACAGCTGGGACGGCCGCAGCATCGCCCAGCTGAGCGTCGACCATTCCGCGGTGCAGGAGCTGGTCGACCAGGGCATCATCACCCGCCTCGAGGCCGACCACCACCCCGACCGCAATATCGTCACCCGTGCGCTCGGCGCCGACCTTCAGGTGGAGGCGGATGTCTGGCTGCTGCCCGCCCGCGACCGCCAGACGTTCGTCCTCTGCTCCGACGGACTCACCAAAGAGCTGAGCGACGACGAGATCGCTCGCATCATCGTGTTCCACATCAGCGAAGGCGGCCGCGAACCGGACGGCGGTCTGGCGATCACCCTCGCCGAACGCCTCGTGAACGCCGCCGTCGCGGCGGGGGGCAAAGACAACGTCACGGTCGTCGTCGTGGAGTCACAGCTGCTCGGGGCGGCAGCCGCCGACCACGACGAGTCGGACGACACCGTCGACCGCGGCATGCCGGGATTCCTCGAAGAGACTCGGCCGAGAGGGTAGCGCCGCGCCATGACCGTCGAATACACAGCCGCCCGCGCCGGCGGATGGCTCGCCCTCTGTGCGAATGAGCGCGTGTTGCTGCTGCAGTCGACGGCCATGCAGAAGCCCGCCCTGCAGAAGCCCGCCCTGCAGCCGACCGCCCTGCAGTCGACCGGAGCGGCGGATGTCCCGCTAACGACGGCCCTGCTGCTGGCGCTTCGCGAGTCGGGTGGCCTCCAATCCGTGCTCGACCTGCTCGCCCGCGGCGGCCTCGCGGCCATGCCGCACTTCGCGCTGCTTGACGTCCGTGACACTCCGCGCGTGATCGTGCGCGGAGAGGTGACGGTCACGGTGCACTCTGGCTCGTCGCCGACAGGTGACGCGAGCGAGCACACCGTCGGCGGAGCGGGTGTCACCACCTGGACCGAGCAGGTGCTGCCGTCCGCGACCTCGCTCGCCGTCACCGTCGAGGGAGCGGAGGCCGTGCCATCGCTCGGCCGGCTCCCGCTCGCCGACGGCGCAGCCTGGGTGGCGGCGCTGAGCGTCACGGTGATCGAGGGCCCGGCGCCGACGTCACCCTCAGAAACGGTGGACGGGTCCGGTGCCGAGCCGGGAGCCACGCCGGTGGCCGCCGCAGTGCCGACGGCCGCCGCCACGCCGACGCCCGAGCCCGCCCCCGACCCCGAGGTGACGGTCGTCGAGCTGCCCGATCCTGCCGAGCTGCCCGACCCCGCCGACGTGCCTGACCCCGCCGAGCTGCCCGCGGACGCGCTCCCACCGGAGGAGCCGTCGCAGAACAGCAGCTATGACTACCTCTTCGGTGACACGGTGTACCGCGACGTCGCGGGCGCAGCGGTCCTGGAGACAGCCACAGACGGTGCAGCCACAGACGCGGAGGTAGCAGGCGAGGTGGGTGTGCCCGAGCCGCAGACATCCGTTGTCCCGGTCGGTGCGGGCGAGGCCGCCGGAGACCACGACGGCCAGACGGTGCTCACCTCAGACATCGCCAAGCTGCGCGCCGAGCGCAAGGCGAAGCGCGCCAGCCGCAGCACCTCGTCTGCAGCGCCCGTCGCCCCGCCGGCGCCGACCGTGGTGCTGACCCTGCCGAACGGCAGCCGCGAATCCCTCGCCCAGCCCGTGCTGGTCGGTCGAGCGCCGAGTGTGTCGCAGGTCTCTGGCGGCAACATCCCGCGCCTGGTCACGGTCGGCACCGCGGATCAGGACATCTCGCGCACCCACGCCCGCTTCGTGCTCGAGGGCGGCACCGTCGTGGTCACCGACCTGCACTCCCGCAACGGCACCATGATCGTGCTGCCCGGCAAGGAACCGCAGAAGCTTCGCGCGGGGGAGCCGACCGCGGTCATCGTCGGCACCGTCGTGGACTTCGGTGGCGGCGTCACCCTCACGGTCGAGGAGAACTGATGCGGCGCCCGACGTCGCAGCCACCCGAGCTTCCCGGGTACACCTTCGTGAAGGTGCTCGGCTCGGGCGGGTTCTCCGACGTCTTCCTGTACGAACAGAAGCTGCCACGCCGGCGCGTCGCGGTGAAGGTGCTGCTCACCGAGCAGCTCACCCCGGCCACGCGGGCGGCGTTCGTGGGCGAAGCCAACCTGATGGCCCAGCTCTCGACCCACCCCTACATCGTCACGATCTACCAGGCCGATGTGGCAAGCGACGACCGTCCCTACTTCGTCATGGAGTATTGCGCCGGTCCGAGTCTCGCCGACCGGTACAAGCAGGGCGTCTTCCCTGTCGCCGACGCGCTGCGAACCGGGGTACGGCTGTCCAGCGCGGTCGGCACGGCGCACTCGGCCGGCATCCTGCACCGCGACATCAAGCCGGGCAACGTGCTCACCAACGACTACGGCTGGCCCGCGCTCACCGACTTCGGCATCTCCTCGGCCGTGGAGGAGGACGTGCTGCCGCTGCACACCGGCACCCTCGCCGACGCACTCGCCGGCAGCACGGGCACCAGCGGCACCGGAGCCTCCATCGGGATGTCCGTGCCCTGGTCGCCTCCGGAGATGTTCGAAGACGATCCCGCGCCCGATGTGCGTTCCGACGTCTTCTCGCTGGCGGCGACCATCTACACGATCCTCGCCGGGCACACCCCCTTCGAGGTGCGCGGACACTCCAACGGCACCCTCGATCTGATCGGCCGCATCGAGCGTGGCGCGATCACGCCGATGACCCGGGAGGACGTGCCGGCGTCGCTGATCGCCGTGCTGCGCAAGGGCATGGCGACCGACCGCGATGACCGTTTCGCGACCGCCGTCGACTTCGCCCGCGCCCTGCAGCGGGTCGAGCTCGAGCTCGGCTACGCGCCCACCACGATCGACGTGCCGAACCTGCACGTCTCCGCGGACGACCGCCCCGTCATCGATGGGGCGGACGACGAGACGCGGGCACGATCGGTGACGACCATCGCGGTGCAGCCCGCGGTGCCCAGCGCGGGCCTCCCCATCAGCACTCCGCCGACCAATACTCCGCCGACGCCTGCGCCCGAGGCAGCGGAGGCGACGCGACTGCGCGCACCCGTGGTGGTGCAGCAGCGGCCCGTCGAGGAGACGCAGATGCGTCCGCGACAGGCCCCGGCCGCGACTGCGCCCGCCGTCACGGCCGCGCCGGTCGAGGAACGGAGTGCGGAGCCGGAGCAGGAGCCGCAGACATCCCGCCCCCGCCGGCTGGGGATCATCGTCGGCGCCATCGTCGTGGCGGTGCTGATCGCCGGCGGGATAGTCGCCGCCATCGTGGCTCCGGGGCTGAATGCGCCCGCGCCGGCGAACACTCCGGCGGCCGGTGGCGGGGGAGTGATCGACGTGTCCAGTGTTCCCGCGCCGGTGCTGGTGTCGAAGCAGGCCAGCGCCGACGGCAGCGCCGTGACCTTCGTCTGGTCGAATCCGAAGCCGAAGAAAGGCGACCAGTATCTCTGGGCGCTCGGCGAGACGCCGGACAAGAAGACGCAGACCGCGGATCCGCAGGCCGTCGTGACGGGCGTCATTCCCGGGTCTCGGGTCTGCATCACCGCCTTCGTGCTGCGATCGGGTATCGCCTCTGCCAACCCGCTGGCGGTGTGCTACCCGTGAGCGCGCTGACCGGGCTCAAGGTCGAATTCTGCGGCGAGTGGCACGACGTCGACGAATCCGCCGACTTCTTCATCGGTCGTGAGGGCGATCTGGCCATCGACGACAACCCGTACCTGCACCGGCAGTTTCTGCGCGTGTACCGCGATTTCGGTCTGTGGTGGCTCGGCAATGTCGGCAACCTGCTGTCGGCGACCGTGACCGACCCGAGCGGAACCGTGCAGGCCTGGCTCGCCCCCGGTGCCAAGCTGCCCCTGGTCTTCCAGACGATGCACGTCATGTTCAGCGCCGGCTCGACCACCTACGACTTCACCATCCACGCGGCCGAGGACTACTACAACACGTCCTCCGTCACGACGCAGAATGTCGGATCGACCACGATCATGCCGGTGAGCCTGACCGTCACCCAGAAGCAGCTCGTGTTGGCGCTCGCCGAGGACGTTCTGCTGCAGACGGTGCCGGGCCGCGGCACTCTGCCGACCTCGGCCGACGCCGCCGCACGGCTCGGCTGGAGCATGACGACCTTCAACCGCAAGCTCGACAATGTCTGCGACAAGCTCGACAAGATCGGCGTCTCCGGTCTGCGCGGCGGCAAGGGAAAGCTGGCCAACAATCGTCGAGCAAGACTCGTCGAATATGCGGTGGCCACGCACCTTGTTAGCGTTGACGATCTTCCGATGCTGGAGTGGAAGCGCGACACGCCTGAGGCAGAGAAGGTCAGCGCGGTCGATGAATAGCACCGCGATGTGGGGGACTGCGCGATGAGCGTTCTGACGTGGGTCAAGGGTCGCAAGACCGTTGCCACCGCCGTCGCGGTCGCCGTCATCGCGGGTGTTCCGCTGGGCTTCGCCGTGCTGCACCAGGGTTTCCCCGTCACCGACGTCAACCTGGGGCCACAGAACGTGTGGGTGACCAACGGCGAGAAGCTGCTCGGCGGTCGACTCAACCACCAGATCGGCGAGCTCGACGCCAAGGTCAACGGGTCCTCGAGCAAGCTCGATGTTCTGCAGGACGGCGGTGCGACGCTTCTCGCCGACACCAGCCAGGGCTCCGTGCAGGTCGTCGATCCCGCCTTCGTGTCGCTCACCGACAAGATCACCGTGCCGGTCGGGTCGTCCCTGTCCTACGGGAAAGACACGCTCGCCATCCTCAGCGAGGCGGGCAAGCTCTGGGTGCTCGACACCGGTCAGCACCTCACCTTCGACGCCACCAAGACCAAGCCGGTCGCGAGCCTCGGGGCCGATGCCCAGGCCGTCGTCACCAAGACCGGGATGGTCTACGCGGTGTCGACGGTGCAGAAGAGACTCGTCACGATCGAGCGGCCCGGGGCCGCGGCATCCCGCACCGACTTCCCGACCCCGAAGACCTTCCAGCTCTCCGCGGTCGGCGACGAACCGGTCGTGCTCGACCGCACCGCCAACACACTGCTGAAGAAGGACGGCTCGGCGATCGCGCTGCCCGCCAAGGGGATCCGTGTGCAGCAGCCGGGCCCGCAGAACGACACCGCGCTCGTCGCCACCGGCGACGGCCTCCTGCGCGTGCCTCTGGGCGGCGGCGACGTGCAGACGGTCAGCGCCGGCATCAACCAGAAGATCACCAGCACCGCGGATGTCTCGGCCCCCGTCTTTCTGAACGGCTGTGCCTACGGGGCCTGGGCGGCCGCGCAACGCTACCTCTACGCCTGTGACGGCAGATCTCCGCAGGCGCAGGACATCGGCGAGCCCACCACCGGCGCCGACCTGGTGTTCCGCGTGAACCACGGCGTGATCGCGCTCAACAACCTCGAGAACGGCAACGCCTGGGTCGTCTCGTCGAACATGCGCCTGGTCAACAACTGGGCGCAGGTGAACCCCGACGAGATCACCAAGGACGGCGACACCGGCAAGGAACGCCCCGTGAAGCAGTCGTTCACCGAGGCGGTGGCGAATCGCACCGCGACCAACCACGTGCCGATCGCCGTCGACGACACTTTCGGTGCTCGGCCCGAGCGCACCACGGTGCTGCCGGTGCTCGACAACGACAGCGATCAGGACGGCGACGTTCTCACGATCACCAAGGTTGACTCGCTCGATTCCGCCCAGGGCACCGTCGATGTGATCGAGGGCGGCCGCGCACTGCAGTACACGGCGCCCGCTGGCGACATCTCCAGCGCATCCTTCCGCTACACGATCAGCGACGGGCGCCAGGGATTCGCCTCCGCGCAGGTGAGTGTCTCGATCAGGCCCACGTCGGTCAACCTCCCGCCGGTGGCGAAGCGCACCAGTGTCGCCACCGTCGAGGTCGGGCAGTCCATCCCATACAACGCCCTCGCCGACTGGATCGACCCCGACGGCGACGACATCTACCTCGTCGGTGCGGCACCGACCACCCCCGATCTGGTGCAGTTCACCCCGGACGGCCGGATCACCTTCACCAGCAAAACCGGCCAGACCGGGTCGAAGCAGGTCACGTTCACCGTGTCCGACGGCCGCTCGACCGCGACGGGCAGTCTGCAGGTCGACGTGAAGCCGGTGGACAGCCTCGACCCGACCGCCGTCCCCGATTTCGCGACCGGCATCGTGTCCGCGCCGATCGTGGTGCACCCGCTCGACAACGACCTGTCGCCGTCGGGCGCCCCGCTCAGCCTGATCAGCGCGAAGCTCTCCACCGGGTCCGGCGTGACGGTGGACGTCGATCAGGACAAGTCGACGATCACCCTGCAGACCAATGTCGCCGGGGCGTACTACGTCACCTATACGGTCGCGGCCGGCGCGCACAGCACCGAGGGCATCGTGCTGGTCAACGTCAGCGATCCCTCCGTCAGCGAGGCACCCCCGATCGCCGTCAAGGACGTCGTGTACGTGCGCCCCGGCGAGCCATCCACGGTGAGTGTGCTGGACAACGACGTCTCCCCCTCCGGACGGATCCTGGTGGCGCAGTCGGTCACGCCGGGGCCGGACGCGACCGAGCTGAACGTCGAGGTGCTCGGCAACGCCGTGGTGCGGGTCACCGCGCCGGGCGTGCTCGCCGACCAGGTGCAGCTCAGCTACACCGTCTCCGACGGCGAGCGCACCGCCACCGCCGGCATCACCGTCGTTCCCATTCCGCCGCTGGTCAACCACCAGCCTCCGACAGCGGTCGACGACTCCGCCACGGTGCGGGCCGGGGATGTCGCTACCGTCCACGTGCTCGACAACGACTACTCCCCAGACAACGAGCCTTTCACCCTCGACCCCACCCTCGTCGATGCGACGAGTGCAGGCGCCGGGGCGGCAGCCTTCGTCAGCGGTTCGACGGTGCGCTACCAGGCACCGGCGGCCGCAGGCACCTACTCGGTCAGCTACGGCGTCTCGGACAAGTTCGGCGGGAAGGCCACCGCGACGGTCACCTTCCTGGTGACGGCGAAGGCCGACAAGAACCGCGCGCCGGAACCCACCACCCTGGTCGCCCGGGTGTTCGGCGGGTCCAAGGTCGATGTGGTGGTTCCGCTCGACGGCATCGACCCCGATGGCGACTCGGTCTCCTTCGACGGCATCGCCACCGCGCCGGTCTACGGCAGGGTCTCCAAGATCACGCCGAGTGGCTTCAGCTACGAGGCGTACCCGAACTCCACCGGAACCGACACCTTCACCTACAAGGTGCGCGACACCGACGGGAAGACCGCGACGGGCACGGCCACCGTCGGAGTCGTGCCGCGTCCATCCACGGTGAAGCCACCGGTGGCCGTCGACGACTACATCGAGGTCAAGCCGGGCAAGACGGCATCCGTTCCGGTCCTGTTGAACGATTCGGACCCGAACGGCTACACGGTCAGCCTGGTGAAGAAGCTCGGCGACGTGCAGGCTCCGCTGGTCGCGCAGGTCAGCGGGGCGAACGTGCTGGTCACGGCGCCGAACATGGAGGGTGCCTTCGTGGTGCGCTACCAGATCACCAACGGGCAGGGTGGGCAGGCGAACGCGTTCGTGCAGGTGCTGGTGACGAAGGAGGCGAAGCCGGTATACCCGGTCGCGGCCGACCACATCATCGACGTGCAAGACCTCACCGACAAGAACACGGTCACCGTCGACGCGCTCGACGGGGCACAGAATCCGTCCGGTCGGGTGGGCGATCTCGGGCTCGCGGTCAAGGGCGAGAACGCCAGTGCCGCGAAGGTGCAGCAGGACGACGGCAAGATCGTGGTGACTCCCACCGATCACCGACTGGCGATCACGTACTCGGTGACCGATCCGGAGACGAAGCTCATCGGTGAGGCGTTCATCATCGTTCCGCCGAAACCGGGCAGCAAGGATGACAGCGCGCGCACCGCACCGCCGCGCATCAAGCCCGGCCTCGGCCAGCAGGTCATCAAGATGAACGGCACGCAGACGTTCACCCTCGAGCAGATCCTGGACGTGCCGTCGGGGCGCCCGGCGAAGCTCACCGGCGCGGGCGACACGAGTGCCACCAACAGCGCGGGCGGTTCGCCGTACGCCGGCGCGCAGTCCCTCACCTTCACCGGCGCGAAGGACTACCGCGGCCCCGCCGCCATCACCTTCAAGGTCAACGACGGCAAGGACGAGGGAGCCGACGCCGACCGCATCACGCTCCTCACCCTGCCGATCACCATCGGCAACCCCGACCAGACCGATGTGCCGCCGACCTTCACCCCGCCGACCGTCCAGGTCGAGGCGGGTGAGAAGGGGCAGGTGGTCGACCTGCGGGCTTCCACCTTCCACCCGAACCCCACCGTGCTGGGTCAGGCCACCTACCGCGACTTCAGCGGCGGGACGAAGGATGTCGTGGCCGACCCCAGCGGATCGAACCTCACCGTCTCCGCTCCACTCGGCACCCCGCCCGGCGCGACCGCGACGATCAAGTTCACCGTGGTGTCGGGCGAGTTCACGATTCCCGGATCGGTGAACGTCAAGGTCGTGTCGTCGTCTCGGGCGAAGCCGGTGCAGAAGAACTCGCCGCAGACGGATGACTTCAAGCGCAACACCGCTGGAGGCAAGACGTTCTCCAATGCGGTCGGCGACGCGTACTGGATCAACCCCTTCCCGGAGAAGCCTCTGGTGATCACCGCGGCGAGCGTCGACAGCGGGCCGAAGGGCGTGACCGTCACGCACACGGACAACTCGATCACGGTCTCGGCGAGCACCGCCGCATCGACCGGCGCGGTCAACGTCACCTACTCGGTGCAGGACGCCACGAACGACAAGACCCGCATCGTGACCGGTCAGCTGCGGATGACGATCCACGATGTTCCGGATGCGCCTGGAAAGCCGACGAATGTGGCGGCGACCGACGGTCAGGCGACAATGACGATCGCTGCGCCGCAGGAGAATCACGGCTTGACGGTGACCAATTACACGGTGACCTCAAGTCCCGGGGGTAAGACCGCTACACGAACGACGGCTGGCTCGGTGACGGTAAGCGGTTTGACTAACGGGACTTCGTACACATTCTCTGTGGTTGCGACGAACGCGGATGGCGACAGTGCACCTTCGGGAGCCAGCGCGGCTGTGATTCCCTACGGGACGCCTGATACACCGTCTGGCGCGAAGTTGACCAACAAGGGTGATCGGGCGACTACGTCACTCGGGCTGTCGTGGGATCCGCTGCCGACAACGAAGACCGGTGGCGGCTCGGTTGAGTACCGCTATAAATTCAACGACGGAAGTTGGAGCGGGTGGCAGGCGGGGACGACCGCGACACGAGGAAGTGTCGGCGCGGGGTCGTACAACTTCGAGGTTCAGGCGCGAAACGACGGCAGTAAGGCGCTTAGCCCGGGCACCGATACCTCGAACACCGTCACCGTGCGCGACCCCGACCCGCCCGCCAAGGAGGTCACCCTCAAGGCCGATCCGCAGGGTCAGTCCGGTGGAACCTGTTCCGGCAACTGCCACAAGTACGACGTGACACTCAACAATGCCTTCGACACCGGCAGCCACACGGTCGTCCTGTTCTGCAACGGCAATGACGGCTCGTACTCCTTCAGCGGGCGGTCCTGGCTGAGTTCGCGATACTGCGGCTGGCCCAACACCTACGTGGAGGTCGACGGGGTCAAGAGCAACGTCGTCAACTTCAACTTCTAGAACCCACCACCACTTCGAAAGGCACGCAATGCCCGTAACCCAAGAGCAGGCCGACTGGTTCGCGAACGCGTTCTCGCAACTTGTGGCGAACATCGACAAGGCGATCCTCGGTAAGGAGCACAGCATCCGTCTGGTGCTGACGGCGATGCTGTCCGACGGTCACGTGCTGCTCGAAGACGTGCCGGGCACCGGCAAGACGGTGCTCGCCAAGGCGCTGGCGAACACGGTGGACGGCACCAACTCGCGCATCCAGTTCACCCCGGACCTGCTGCCGTCTGACGTCACGGGCGTCACGATCTACGACCAGAGCAGCGGACGCTTCGAGTTCCACCCGGGACCGATCTTCGCTTCTGTGGTGCTCGCCGACGAGATCAACCGCGCGAGCCCGAAGACCCAGTCGGCTCTCCTCGAGGTGATGGAGGAGGGCATCGTCACGGTGGACGGCACGCCGCACCCGGTCGGGGCGCCGTTCGTGGTGATCGCCACCCAGAACCCGGTCGAGCAGGCCGGAACCTACTCGCTGCCCGAGGCGCAGCTCGACCGCTTCCTGATCAAGACCTCCCTCGGCTACCCTGACCACGCGACGACCGTCGCGCTGTTCATGGACTCGTCCAACCGGGCGCGCGCATCCCAGATCCAGCCGATCATCGCCTCCGACTCGGTCGTCGCGATGGCGAAGCTCGCGAGCGAGGTCTATGTGGACGAATCGGTGATGGGTTACGTGAGCGAGATCATCTCCGCGACCCGGGCCGACAAGGACTCGGCGCTCGGCGTGAGCATCCGCGGCGGCCTGGCGCTCGCTCGCGCGGTGAAGACCTGGGCGATCGCCAACAACCGCACCTTCGTCACCCCCGACGACGTGCGGGAACTCGCCGTTCCGGTGCTCGCGCACCGCATCATCGTCGACCCCGAGTCTGACTTCGCCGGGGTGACCGGCATACAGATCGTGGAGCGGGCGCTCGCCGAGATCGAACCGCCGGCCTATCGCGCGGCCTGAGCCCACACCCGACGGCCACACCGAGTCCACGACTACCGAACCGGATGACACCCGCAGCATGACGCAGACCGCCAGCCCGCCAGTCACTGGGCCTGCCGCGCCGCCGGCCGCCGGTCGTCGTGCTGCCGAGCGCGCGCCGCGCACGCCGTCACAGTCCCTGCTCGCCCTGCGGCAGCTGAGGGATGCGGTCCTCGGCGGGCTGCGTCGGCTGGTCGGGCTGACCGGACCCGCCGCGCGCACTATCTGGCGCTGGATCGGCCCGGGCATCCGTTCGGTCAGTACCGTCGGCTGGATCGTACTGGCGACCGCGGCCGCGTCGTTCCTGATCAGTGCCCTGCTCGGCTGGGCGGAGTTCACCTTCCTCGGTGCGACCCTGCTCGCCGGCTTCCTCATCGCGGTGTGCTTCGTCTTCGGCCGCGCCACCTACAGCGTGCTCATCGAGCTCAACCCTCGCCGTGTGGTGGCCGGCAATCGCGCGCTCGGGCGGATGCTCGTCACCAACTCCGGGAAGAAGCCGTTGCTGCCGACCCGCATGGAGCTTCCTGTCGGCACCGGTGTCGCCGAGTTCATGGTGCCCCGGCTCACGCCCGGCGCCGAGAGTGAAGAGCTCTTCGCCATGCCGACACATCGGCGCGCGCTGATCCTCGCGGGCCCCGCCATCTCGGTGCGCGGCGACCAGCTCGGGCTCGTGCGTCGGACCGTCAGCTGGACGGACCAGGTCGAGCTGTTCGTGCACCCGCAGACCACGCGACTGCTCGCGACCGCCCGCGGACTGGTGCGCGACCTCGAGGGTCAGTCCAGTGCCGTGATCACCAACAGCGACCTGGCATTCCACGCACTCCGCCAGTACGAGCCGGGCGATGACATCCGTAACGTGCACTGGCGCACGTCCGCCCGCACCGGGCAGCTGATGGTGCGGCAGTACACCGAGACCCGGCGTTCGCAGCTGCTGCTGGCGCAGAGCGCAGAGACCAGTCACTACGCCTCGGAAGACGAGTTCGAGCTCGCCATCTCGGTGATGGCATCGATCGGCTGCCAGGTGATCCGCGAGAAGACCAACCTCGACGTGCTGTGGGAGAAGGCGGCGCTGCGCAACCGCTCGGTCACCGCGCTGCTCGACGACTCCTGCCGCATCGAGCCGGTCAGTGCCGAATTCCCGACGCTGCGCGACTTCATCCGCACCACCACGCGCAAACTTCCGATCCCGTCGCTCGCGATCATCGTCGTCGGCTCGCAGGTCTCCGCGCACGAGATCCGTTCGGTCTCGACGCTGTACAACCAGGACACCGTGCTCATCGCCGTGCGCGTGCAGCTGGGCGCCCCGGCCTCGCTCGCCAAGGTCGGCGGCACGATGATGGCCACCGTCGGCAACCTGCGCGACCTGCCCGCGATCCTCGATCGGACCGGCCGATGAGCGCGACGGCAGCAACCACAACCCGGGCCGGGGCGAACCGGCTCGGCGCGATCACGCGCACGCAGTGGACGGATGTCGGCGTCCTGGTGCTCCTCAGCCTGATCGCCATCGCGGGGTTCGAGCCGGCCTTCGGGCCATACAACTACCTGCTGGCGGGTCTTGGCGGCATCGTCGTCGGCACTGCGGTCGCGATCGCCTGCGTGCTGCTGCGGCTCAGCATCCTGCCGACCATCCTCGCGGCGGTCGCGGCGTATCTGATCTTCGGTTCGCCGCTCACCATGCCCGCGCACAGCCTGTTCGGCGTGCTGCCCACCGGAGTCTCGCTCGCCGGGCTCCTGCAGGGCGCGGTCTTCGGGTGGTCGGACATCGTCACGCTGCAGACCCCGGTCGAGGCGCCGGCCTACATCGCGGTCGTGCCGTACTTCGCGACCTGGCTGGTGACGCTGGTCTGTGTCTCGCTCGCGCTGCGCTGGCTACCGCGCACGAAGCGCACGCCGCTGCGGGCTGCCGTGCTGCTGATCGCCCCCGTGCTGCTCTACCTGGCCGGCATCCTGCTCGGCACCGACCAGCCGTATTTCGCGGGCATCCGCGGCGTGGCCTTCGCCGCCGTCGCGCTCGTCTGGCTCGGCTGGCGCCGGCGTGCCGCCGGCGTGCAGGCCATCACCGTCGAGGGCGCCGTGCGCAGGCGCAAGCTGGTCGGCGTGGCGATCGTGGTGGTCGGCGCCGTCGTGATCGGGGGAGTCGGCGGCATCCTGCTGGCCCCGCCCGCCCAGTCGCGCTTCGTGCTGCGCCAGGAGGTCAGCCCGCCGTTCGACCCGTTGCAGTACCCGAGCCCGCTCGCCGGCTACCGCAACTTCACCAAGAAGCTCGAGAAGACCGACCTCTTCACCGTGCAGGGGCTCGAGAGCGGGCAGAAGATCCGCATGGCCACGATGGACAGCTACGACGGGCAGGTGTGGAGCGTCGCCGGACCCGACGTGCAGACCGACGGCTCCGGCACCTTCGAGCTCTTGGGCCGCACCATTCCCGAGCCCGCGCTCTTCACGCCGGGCGGTACCGCACAGCTCACCTTCACCATCGGCGCATACAAGGATGTCTGGCTGCCGAACGCCCAGAGCCCCGCGACGCTCGACTTCGACCGCTTCACCGGCACCGACCCCACCACGACGGTGCGGATCAACACCACCACCGGCACCACGGCGGTGACCAGTGGTGTGGCCAAGGGGCTCGTCTACACGGTGGGTGTGGACACCCCGTCGATTCCGAATGACAAGAAGCTCGCCAAGGTGCCCACCGCAGACCTGCGGATGCCGCCGGTCACCAACGTGCCCGACGTGGTCGCGGCGAAGGCGGAGGAATACGCGGGTGGTGCGAAGACCTCGATCCAGCAGCTGCGCAACATCGAACGCTCGCTCAAGACGGTCGGCTACCTCAGCCACGGGCTCGCCTCCGACCCCGTCTCGTCCCGGGCCGGCGAGGGTGCCGACCGCATCTCGGAGCTGTTCACCAAGGAGCCGATGGTCGGCGACGAGGAGCAGTACGCCTCCGCGTTCGCCCTCATGGCCGATCACTTCGGCTACCCGGCGCGCGTGGTGATGGGCTTCGCGCCCAAGGTCGCTGACGGACAGAAGTCGGTCACGGTGACCGGCAAGGACGTGACGGCGTGGGTCGAGGTCGCCTTCGCCGGGGTCGGCTGGGTGCCGTTCAACCCGACACCAACCAAGACGGATGCCCCGAAAGAGCAGACGACGAAGCCCAAGATCGAGCCGCAGCCGCAGGTGCGTCAGCCGCCGAGCACCAATCAGAAGCAGGACGAGGTGCTCACCCCGGTCAAGATCAGCGACAAGAACCCGAAAGACAAGGCACCGGCCTTCGCGCTGCCGCTCTGGGCGTCGATCACCGGGGGCATCGTGCTGCTGCTCCTGCTCGCTTACTTCCTCCCGTTCGTGGTCATCGCCGCGATCAAGCGTCGCCGTCGTGCCCGCCGGCGAAATGGTGGTGCGGGCGATCGGCAGGCGGCCGGAGCCTGGGATGAGCTTCAAGACCGCTTCGGGGAACTCGGCATCGCCGTGCCGCCGCGGGCCACGCGCGTTCAGTCCGCGAGGGCGATCGGCGCGCAGGCGGCAGACGAGGGTCTCGCGCTGCCCGAAGCGGGATTGGTTCCGCTCGCGACCCGGGTCGACACTGCCGTCTTTGCCGGCGGTGACGTGCCCGAGGAGGCAGTCTCTGAGCTCTGGCGGGCGGTGGATGACGCTACCGCAGCCTCGCTGACCTCCGCCGGCCGTCTGCGCCGCATCATCGCCGCGTTCCGCTACCGCCGGCCGGGCACCTCCTCTCCGGCACCGTCCTCCTCTTCTCGTAATTCAGGAGGTCGTGGTGCGCGCGGGGCAGGTGGTGCCGGGGTGAATACCATCCGCCCCTCGAGCACCGCTGGCACCAGCACCTCCTGAATGATGTGAGCGGCGCCCCAGACTGCTGGTCGGTGCGGGTGCGTTAGCATTGCTCGCCTAAGCGGGAGTCGATCCCGATCAGCGCGGAGGGGGACCGGTGCCGAACGACGATAACCCGTTCCTCATCTCCACGCCGCCGCCCGGCCCCGCTCCGTCGCCGGCGGTGGAGGAGACGCACGACGAGACCGTCGTCGACACCGGCACCTTCATCACCCTGCCGCCGGGCATCGTCGATTCCGGCACGCTCCGGGTCTCAGCGCCGAGGGTCGAGCGGGTTCCGACGCCGGCGGTCGAACCGGGCGAGATCGTCTTCTTCCCGGTCGTGCCGGGAATTCCGGTCGCGCGCATCGTGGTAGAAGCGGATGCCGGCGAGACGCGAGTGGCGCCGAAAGCCCCGGCACCCGCGACCTGGCGCATCATCCTTCCGCGCAGCGGGCAGATCGTGCCGATCGCCGGGGCGCTCTACATCGGCCGCAACCCGGCGCGCACCGCAGAACGCCAGGACGCCGAGCTGCTGGCCGTGGATGACCCCGCCAAGTCGCTCTCCAAGACCCACGCCCTGCTCGAGGTGGAGGACGACGTGCTCTGGGTGCACGACCTCGACTCCACCAACGGCATCTACATCGTGGAGCCGGATGCCTCCGTGGTCGATGTCGAGCCCGGGCGGCGGGCCGCCGTGCCCGCGGGTGCGGAACTCGAGCTGGGCGAGTACATCGTGCGGGTCGAGCACGGCTGAGTCGCATTCCCTGACCGCGCCGCAAACGGTGTTAGCCTGAAAACGTGTTTTCCGGTCTGCTTCTCCTTCGTGGCCGCGACGAGTCCTAGTTCTCAGGCCTCCCTCGTCGCGGGGTTCTTCGTTGGCTGACCATCGTTTTCCGTAGGAGACAGCACCATGAATAACGAGACAGATACACGCCCGCGCACCGGCACCGAGAAGGCCCGCACCCTGGCAGAAAAGGTGTGGGATGACCACCTCGTCGTCAAGGGCGAAGACGGCAACCCCGACCTGATCTACATCGACCTGCACCTCGTGCACGAGGTCACCAGCCCGCAGGCCTTCGACGGACTCCGTCAGGCCGGCCGCCCGGTGCGCCGCCTCGATCTCACGATCGCCACCGAGGACCACAACACCCCGACGCTCGCGATCGACAAGCCGATCGCCGACCTCACCAGCCGCACCCAGATCGAGACCCTGCGTCGCAACTGCGAGGAGTTCGGCGTGCGACTGCACCCGCTCGGCGACATCGAGCAGGGCATCGTTCATGTCGTCGGCCCGCAGCTCGGCCTGACCATGCCCGGCATCACCGTCGTCTGCGGCGACTCGCACACCTCCACCCACGGCGCCTTCGGGGCCATGGCGTTCGGCATCGGCACCAGCGAGGTCGAGCACGTGCTCGCGACCCAGACTCTGCCGCTCAAGCCCTTCAAGACGATGGCGATCACCGTCGAGGGTCAGCTGCGCCCCGGGGTGACGGCTAAAGACATCATCCTCGCGGTCATCGCGCAGATCGGCACCGGCGGTGGCCAGGGCTACGTGCTCGAGTTCCGCGGCAGCGCCATCCGTTCGCTCTCGATGGAGGGCCGCATGACGATCTGCAACATGTCGATCGAGGCAGGTGCGCGCGCCGGCATGGTCGCCCCCGACCAGACCACCTATGCCTACCTGAAAGGCCGAGCCCACGCGCCCGAGGGCGAGGACTGGGATGCCGCGGTCGCCTACTGGGACACGCTCGCGACCGATGACGACGCGGTCTTCGACGCGGAGGTCTACCTCGACGCGAACACCCTGGAACCGTTCGTCACCTGGGGCACCAACCCCGGGCAGGGGAGCTCGTTGAGCGAAAACATCCCGAACCCCGCCGATATCGCCGACGCCAACGAGCGCGCCTCGGCCGAGCGCGCGCTCGAGTACATGGATCTCGCGCCGGGCACCCCGCTCAAGGAGGTGCGGGTCGACGCCGTGTTCATGGGTTCGTGCACCAACAGCCGCATCGAAGACCTGCGCGCGTTCGCGTCTATCATCCAGGGTCAGAAGAAGGCGGACGGCGTGCGCGTCATGGTCGTGCCGGGCTCGGCCCGGGTACGGCTTGAGGCCGAAGCAGAGGGCATCGACAAGATCGTCGAGGAGTTCGGTGCGGAATGGCGGTTCGCCGGCTGTTCGATGTGTCTCGGCATGAATCCCGACCAGCTCGCGCCGGGCGAACGCTGCGCATCCACCTCGAACCGCAACTTCGAGGGTCGGCAGGGCAAGGGCGGCCGCACGCACCTCGTCTCGCCTCTCGTCGCCGCCGCGACCGCGATCCGCGGCACGCTGTCCAGTCCGTGGGATCTGGCCAATGCAGGCGTAACGTCGCACGAGGAGCCAGTAGAGAACGGAGCGGTCGTCTAATGGAGAAGGTATCCGTCGTCACCGGTGTGGCCGTTCCGCTCGAGCGCGCCAACGTCGACACCGACCAGATCATCCCCGCCGTCTTCCTCAAGCGCGTCACCAAGACCGGCTTCGAGGACGCCCTCTTCTACGCCTGGCGGCAGGACCCCGATTTTGTGCTCAATCGGCCCGCCTTCGCCGGCGCGCGCGTGCTCTTCGCCGGCCCGGACTTCGGCACGGGATCGAGCCGCGAGCACGCCGTCTGGGCGCTGCGCGACTACGGCTTCGACGTGGTGCTGAGCCCGCGTTTCGGTGACATCTTCCGCGGCAACTCCGGCAAGCAGGGGCTGCTCACCGGGCAGATCAGCGAGGAGACCCTCGAGGCCGCCTGGGCGGCGATCCGGGCGAATCCCGGCATCGAGGCCACCGTCGATCTCGTCGCCAAGACGGTCAGCATCGGGGATCACACAGCCTCGTTCGAGATCGACGATTACACTAGATGGCGGCTGCTCGAAGGCCTCGATGACATCGGCCTCACCCTGCGCGACGAAGCGCACATCACCGAGTTCGAAGCTCGCCGCGAAAGCTGGCGTCCGCGAACGATTCCCGAACGACAGACTGCAGGTAACTGAATGAACCCCCTAGCCACCGCTGCCCAGAAGGCTGCTGACGCGGATGACGCGCAGCAGAAGGACGCGCTGAAGGCGGGCGCGCGGGTGGGGCTCAAATCCGACAAGATCACCATCACCGGCGGCAACCCACTCAAGGGACGCATCTCGGTGCGGGGCGCGAAGAACCTCGCCACCAAGGCCATGGTCGCCGCGCTGCTCGGGGAGACGCCGAGCATTCTGCGCGACGTTCCCGACATCAGCGACGTGCAGGTCGTGCGCGGCCTGCTCGAGGTCTACGGCGTCGTCGTGTCGAGCCCGGCGCCCGGGGAGCTCCGCTTCGACACCAGCAATGTCGAGAAAGCGCACTTCGCCGAGATCGACGCCCACGCCGGCTCCAGCCGCATCCCGATCCTGTTCTGCGGGCCGCTGCTCAACCGGCTCGGCGAGGCGCGCATCCCCGACCTCGGCGGCTGCCGCATCGGTGATCGTCCGATCGACTTCCACCTGGACGCGCTCCGTGCGATGGGTGCGATCGTCGACAAGAGCTACGAGGGCATCTACATCACCGCCCCCGACGGCCTGCACGGCGCGAACATCCACCTCCCGTACCCGAGCGTCGGCGCGACCGAGCAGGTGCTGCTGTCGGCCGTCCGTGCCAAGGGCACCACGGAGCTGACGAACGCGGCCATCGAGCCGGAGATCATGGATCTCATCGCCATCCTGCAGAAGATGGGCGCGATCATCTCGGTCGAGCCCAACCGCGTCATCCTCATCGAGGGCGTCGACCGTCTCGAGGGCTACAAGCACCGCGCCCTGTTCGACCGCAACGAGGTCGCCAGCTGGGCCTCCGCCGCCCTCGCCACCCACGGCGACATCTTCGTCGAGGGTGCACAGCAGTCCGAGCTGATGACATTCCTCAACGTCTTCCGCAAGGTCGGCGGCGCCTTCGACATCGAAGACGACGGCATCCGCTTCTACCACCCGGGCGGGGAGCTCAAGCCGGTCACCATCGAGACGGATGTCCACCCGGGCTTCATGACGGACTGGCAGCAGCCGCTGATCGTGGCCCTCACGCAGGCCCCCGGCACCTCGATCGTGCACGAGACCGTGTACGAAGACCGCTTCGGGTTCACCGACGCGCTCAACGAGATGGGTGCCGACATCGTCGTGCACAAGCAGGGTCTGCCCGATCACCCGCGCCGGGTAGCCCGCCGCGACTTCGAGCAGGCGGCGGTCATCACCGGCCCCACCAAACTGATCGGTGCGGATGTGCGCGTGCCCGACCTCCGCGGAGGGTTCAGCTACCTCATCGCGGCGCTCACCGCCGAAGGTCAGTCGACGATCAGCAACGTCGGCATCATCAGCCGTGGGTACGAGCACTTCGTCGACAAGCTCGCGGTGCTGGGCGCCGACTTCGTCTTCGAAGGCTGATCCGGCGGTGGCAACAGCACCGGCGCGGTCGGGTTCAGGAAAGACCCGCTCCGAGAAGACTCCCGTCTTTCGATTCATTGCCGGGGCCGTCATCCCCGCCTTCGAGATCTTCACCAAGTTCGTGATCATCGACGGTGACAAGATGCCCAAGACCGGCGCCTTCGTGCTCTCGCCGAACCATTTCACCGAGATCGATCCCATCATCATCGGTCGTGTGGTGTGGAAGCTGGGGAGAGCACCGCGCTTCCTCGCCAAGGCGTCGCTATTCCGCATCCCCTTCGTCGGTTGGGTGCTGCGACGAGCCGGCCAGGTGCCGGTCGAACGCACCGGCACCGACCGCACCTCCGACCCGCTCGCCGCCGGACGCAAGATCGCCGAGGAGGGGCTCGCCGTGATCGTCTACCCGGAGGGTTCGCTGACCCGCGACCCCGACCTGTGGCCGATGCGGGGCAAGTTCGGTGCCGTGCGCATCGCCCTGGAGGCGGACATCCCGCTGATTCCGGTCGCGCACTGGGGTGACCAGCAGATCATGCCGCGCTACGGGCGCGGCTTCCATCCCTTCCCGCGGCACACCGTCACGGTGAAGTTCGGCGACCCCGTCGACCTGTCTGCTTACCGCGGGCGTCCGCTCGACACGGCGATGCTGGCCGAGGCGACGAACCTGCTGATGCACGACATCGCCGCCCTGCTGGGCGAGCTCCGCGGCGAGACCCCGCCCGCCAAGCTGTGGGACCCCGCCGAACACAACCAGAGTGAGATCGGGCGCTTTTGAGCAACACGATGACCATGCCGATCCGCCTTCCGCAGCCGGGGGCGCGCCGCGTCGCCGTGCTCGGTGCCGGCAGCTGGGGCACCACATTCGCCAAGGTGCTCGCCGACGGCGGGGCGGATGTCGCCATCTGGGCCCGACGCGCGGAGCTCGCCCGCGAGATCTCCGAGTCGAAGCGCAACAGCGACTACCTGCCCGGCATCAACCTGCCGCGCAACCTGTGGTCGAGCTCGCGTCTGCCCGAGGTGCTCGACGGCGCCGAGGTCGTCTTCCTCTCGGTGCCGAGCCAGACCCTGCGGGAGAACCTCCGCATCGTGCGCACGCTCATTCCCGACGACGCCATCGTCGTCAGCCTGATGAAGGGCGTCGAGAAGGGCACCCGCTTTCGGATGAGCGAGGTGATCGGGCAGGAACTGGACATCGATCCCGACCGCGTGGCCGTGGCATCCGGCCCCAACCTGGCGCTGGAGATCGCCAAGCAGCAGCCGACCGCGGCCGTGGTCGCCTCCACTTCGCTGGAGACCGCCACGTTCGTCGCGTCGATCGCCACGAACCCCTACTTCCGCTCCTTCGTGAACACGGATGTCATCGGCACCGAGTTCGGCGGCGTGCTCAAGAACCTCATCGCGGTGGCCATCGGCATTGTGGATGGCGTCGGCTACGGCGAGAACACCAAGGCGTCGATCATCACCCGCGGGCTCGTCGAGATGACCGACTTCGCGGTCGCCTACGGGGGACTGCCGCAGACCCTGTCGGGTCTCGCCGGGCTCGGCGACCTCATCGCCACCTGCGAGTCGCCGCTGTCGCGCAACAACACCGCGGGGCGTCTGCTCGGTCAGGGCTACAGCTTCACCGACGTGGTCAAGCAGATGAACCAGACCGCGGAGGGCCTCTCGTCGGTCGCACCCGTGCTCGAGCTGGCCCAGGCGAAGGGCGTCGACATGCCGATCGTCTCGCAGGTCGCCGAGGTGCTGGCCGGCACCATGAACCCGCGCGACATCGCGCCGCACCTCACCACCGACACCGACTCCGGCGAGGTCGCGATCCTCGTCGAGTAGCGCCCTTCGACAGGCCCAGGGACCGAGCGCCACAGTTCCTGAACTTGTCGGAAGGGCGCCTACGGCGTCGGCGTCGGGCTCGGGCTCGGCGCGTTCTTGTACGGGTCTATCACGGTCGTGCAGACGTGCTTGTTCTGCTTGATCTCGCCCACGGCGGAGGCGAGGGCGTCCAGGATGATGGTGCCCTGGCCATCCGTCAGCTTCGAGTCGATCACCACCTGCACCGCGGGCTTGCGTCCGAAGGTCGTGTACACGTAGGTCGGCTTGCGGCTCGAATCCTCGACCCAGTCGATGCCCTTCACCGAGTAGCAGAGGTCTGCGGTGGGGCCGGTCTGCTTGACCCCGCAGCGCAGAAGCACCGCGGCCGGGTTTCCCCACGCGCTCGTGGCCTGGGCGTCGGTCTGACGGATGCCGTAGGTGGCGACGGTGGTGGGGAGGTGCACGATCACGTCCGCACACTTGGGGTTCGTCGCATCCGCTGCCGGTTCCAACGCGACGGTGGGGGCACACGCGGCCAGCGTCAGCAGCAGCAGGGGGGCGAGCAGCAGCGCGCGCAGGCGGAGTCGGGCGGCGGATCTCATCGCATTCAGGCTACCGTTGTCGACTGTGACCACGCCCCAGACAGCCGGCCCCGGCGACACTCTCGGCGCTGTCGGGGAGAACGCGGTACTGGCCCGCATCTTCCCGCGACTGCCCGCGGCATCCGCCCAACTGCTCGGGCCCGGCGATGACGCCGCGGTGGTCGCCGCCCCCGACGGCCGCTACGTCGTCACCACGGACATGATGATCCACGGCCCCGACTTCCGGCTGGCCTGGTCGACCCCGCACGACCTCGGCTGGAAGGCCGCCGCCTCCAACCTCGCGGACGTCGCCGCCATGGGCGCCGTGCCCACCGCACTGGTGGTCGCCATCGCCGCCCCCGCGGACTCCCCGGTCACTCTGCTGGAGGGCATCGCCGACGGACTCCGCGACGGATGCGCCGCACTCGCCCCCGGCTGCGGTGTGGTCGGCGGCGATCTGTCGGTCTCGCCGACGCTCACCCTCGCGGTGACGGCATTCGGAGACCTCGAGGGGCGGGCACCGGTGCTGCGCTCGGGTGCGCGGGTCGGCGACGTGATCGCCGTCGCCGGCGTGCTGGGGGAGTCGGCGACCGCGCTGCGCCTGTTGTTCGAGCAGGCCGTGGACGCCGACGGGATTCCGGATGCCCGGCTCGCCGCATCCCTTCGTGCGAGCACCGCTGCGCAGCTCGCTCCGCAGCCCCCCATCGCCGCAGGACCCGTCGCGGCACTCGCCGGGGCGACGGCGATGCTCGATCTCTCCGACGGTCTCGCCCTCGACGCGGGGCGAATGGCCAAGGCCAGCGGTGTGGCGATCGACCTCGACCCGCTGCCGACCGCCGAGGCGCTCTACGGTGGCGAGGACCATTCGCTGCTCGCCGCCTTCCCGGCCGGCGCCGACATCCCCTCGGAATTCCGCGTCATCGGACGCGTCGTGGCGGGCACTGGAGTGCTCGTGGCGGGCGTGCCCCTGCAGGACTCCGGCGGCTGGGACCCGTACCGCGAGTGGGACAGCGCCGCCGGCTAGCCCCGTTGGTCGAGTAGCGCCCGCGCGCATCGTCCGTGGGTCGAGTAGCGCCCGAGCGCCCGCGCGAGGACGCGTATCGAGACCGGGTCAGGCCGCCTGCATGGATCTGGACCGCAATGCCGCGCGCACCGCAACGACAGCCAACGTAATCAGCGACACGAGGCTGGTGACGTAGAGCACGCCAGCCCATCCGGTATGGTCGCCGCCGGTCGTCATATAGGTATCGGCGATATCCATTCCCAGAGCAAACCCGCTGCCCCAGGCCACGACGCCGCCCAAGGTGAGTATGGCAAGGAAGATTTCGATCATGACGAGCGGGGATAGGCGTCGGCGCAGACCGAGTGCTGCCGTTGCAATCGCGAGTGAGAACCCAATCGCAGCCGCGACGAGAATGCTGGTGATGTCGCGGGTCACGTCATTGCCCGCATTCCGCAACTCGCCATGGATCTGGGCGAGGGTGGACCCGGGCACCGCCGCGAGCGGATCGAAGACGAGCGCCTGGACTGCCATCAGGCTCGCATACGCGGAGACGGCGCCGATGCCAGCCAGACCCACCAGCAAGCGTCTGTTCATTCTGCGACGATAGTTCAAATATCGACGGCTGCACAGCGCGGGATTTCGATACGCGGACGCCGTAGACGGCATGCGCTACTCAATCAGCGTTACTCGGGCCGGACCGGCGACGCCCACCAGAGCGTCGTGTCGCCGTAGTCCTTGCGGCGGTCGAGCTCGAGCCCGGCGGGCCAGGCCGGCTCGGGGGATCGCGAGCTTCGCTCCACCAGCACCACGGCATCCGGAGCGAGACGCGGAACCAGTAGTTCGAGATTGTGCTTGAGTTCGATCTCGCCCAGGTCGTACGGCGGGTCGAGCATGACGACATCCCATTCCGCCAGATTCGAGGTCAGGAACGACTGCACCGGCTGGCTGCTCACGTCGATGGTGAGGCCCGAGCCTTTCGGCGCCTGGCGCAGCACCAGCGCGGCGTTCTTGCGGCAGGCCTGCGTGGCGGGCAGGCTGCGCTCCACGAGCAGAACCTTCGCGGCACCGCGGCTCGCCGCCTCCAGCCCGAGCGCACCGGAGCCCGCATAGAGGTCGAGCACCCGGGCTCCGTCGAGCACCCCGCGGGCGTCGAGCGCGGAGAAGATCGCCTCGCGCACCCGGTCACTGGTGGGGCGAGTTCCCTGTCCGGGAGTCACGAGGGTGATCGAGCCGGCAAAACCGGAGATTATGCGTGTCATCGTCTCCACGCTAGCGGGCGTGAGGATTGCGTGTGGGAGCGACGGATGTTCACCCCGCAGGTCTACCGTGGCGACATGGCACCAGACTTCCGCAAGCCCTTTCGCGTGCTCACCCCGCGGCTGAAGCGGCCGAACGTCGAGCATCCCCACGAACCGGTGCACGAAGAGCACCGTTCGAGCCTCATCACGAGCGCGATCTACCGCGAGGGAAAGCGCATCGCCAACCCCAAGAATCTTGCCGACACCTACTCCGCACTGGACGCGGCACCGGATGCCATGGCCTGGATCGGCCTGTACCGCCCGACGCCGGAGGAGATCACCTCCCTCGCGCGCCAGTTCGGGCTGCACGAGCTGGCGGTGGAGGATGCGATCGTCGCGCACCAGCGTCCCAAGATCGAGCGCTACGGCGACACCCTGTTCGTGGTGCTGCGCGCCGCCCGCTACCTGGAGGCGGAGGAGGAGGTCGAGTTCGGCGAACTCCACGTCTTCATCGGACCGAACTTCGTCATCACCGTGCGTCACAGCGAGTCGCCCGATCTCGGCATCGTGCGCCGCCGGCTCGAAGCCACTCCCGAGCTGCTCGCTCGCGGCACCGAGGCCGTGCTGTACGCGATCCTGGATGCCGTGGTCGACGGCTACGCACCGGTGGTCGCCGGCCTCGACGCCGACATCGATGAGATCGAGACGCAGGTCTTCGACGGTGACCCGAAGGTCTCGCGGCGCATCTACGAGCTGTCGCGCGAGGTGATCGACTTCGAGCGGGCGGCGCGCCCCCTGGTCGACATCCTGACCACTCTCAGCAAGGGATTCGAGAAGTACAAGATCGAGGTCGACCTGCAGCAGTACCTGCGCGACGTCGCCGACCACGTGGCGAGCGTCACCGACCGGGTGGAGGAGTTCCGCATCCTGCTGCGCGACATCCTCACGGTCAACGGCACCCTCGTTGCGCAGCGCCAGAACGAGGACATGCAACGGGTGACCGAGGCGAGCAACCGGCAGGCGATCGAGACCCGCAAGATCTCCGCCTGGGCCGCGATCCTGTTCGCGCCCTCGATCATCTCGGGCATCTACGGAATGAACTTCCGCATCATGCCCGAGCTCGACTGGCGGTTCGGCTACCCGGTCGCGATCGGCCTGATGCTTGGCGTCGCGGTCACCCTGTACGCGATCTTCAAGGGCAAGAAGTGGCTGTGACGGGCGGGACGGTGGTCGCGGGTAGCCTCTAGGGGTGGACTCCCCGCTCGACGCCAAGCTCAGCGTGTCCGTCGGTCCGCGCACCGCGACCGCGCTGCAGAAGGGGCTCGGACTCGCCACCGTGGGCGACCTGCTCAGCCACTATCCGCGCCGCTACGCCCTGCGCGGCGAGCTCACCGCCCTCGCCCAGCTCTCCATCGACGAGAGCGTCACCATCGTCGCCGAGGTCGTCGACGTGCGCGAGCGCACCATGCAGGCCAAGCGGGGCTCGATTCTCGAGGTGACGATCAGCGACGGCACCGACGTGCTCACGCTCACCTTCTTCAACCAGGCGTGGCGCAAAAACGAGCTGCGGGTCGGTTCGCGCGGCATCTTCGCCGGCAAGGTCAACGAGTACCGCGGCACGCCGCAGCTCGCACACCCCGACTACGAGCTGTTCCCCGCCGACACGGATGACGGCGACACCTCCGCCGCCGATGAGCGTGCTCGCCAGTGGGCAGAGTTGCCGATCCCGATCTACGCCGCCACCTCCACGATCGCCTCCTGGCAGATCGCCGCTGCGGTCGGCGTTGTGCTCGACGGGCTTCCGCCGCTGCCCGACCCGGTTCCGTTCGAGGTGCGGACGGCACGCAAGCTGATGTCGTACTCCCGGGCGCTGGAGCTGATCCACCGCCCGCAGAAGGAGATTGACTGGCGCGCGGCACAGAAATCACTCCGCTTCCAGGAGGCGTTCGTGCTGCAGGCTGCGCTGCTCGAGCAGCGCGCGCTACTGCGGCAGCAGACATCCGTCGCCCGCATTCCGAAGCCGGGCGGCTATCTCGAACGCTTCGATGCGCAGCTGCCGTTCACCCGCACCGGCGACCAGATCACGGTCGGCGAGGAGATCGCGGATGACCTCGCCTCGACCTCCCCGATGAACCGGCTCGTGCAGGGCGAGGTCGGCTCCGGCAAGACCCTCGTGGCGCTGCGGGCGATGCTCGCGGTGGCAGACTCCGGCGGTCAGTCGGCACTGCTCGCGCCCACCGAGGTGCTCGCCGGCCAGCACCTGCGCTCCATCGTGAAGACGCTCGGGCCCGACCTCGCCGCGCAACTGCGCCCGACGCTCATCACGGGCCAGCTGCCCACCGCCGACCGCAAGAAGGCGCTGCTGGCGGCGGTGACCGGGCAGGCGCAGATCGTCGTGGGCACCCATGCGCTGATGAGCGACACGGTCGGGTTCTACGACCTCGGGCTCGTCGTCGTCGACGAGCAGCACCGGTTCGGCGTCGAGCAGCGTGAGGCTTTGCGGCGCAAGGGCGCGACCCCGCCGCACGTGCTGGTGCTCACCGCCACGCCGATCCCGCGCACGGTCGCGATGACCGTGTTCGGCGACCTCGACGTCTCGACCATCGCCGAGCTGCCGGGTGGGCGCTCGCCGATCCAGAGCTTCGTGGTGCCGCTCGCCGAGAAGCCCGGGTGGGTGAACCGCGTCTGGGAGCGCTCGGCCGAGGAGCTCGCCAAGGGGCACCAGGTGTTCGTCGTCTGCCCGGCGATCGACCCGGCGACGACCGAGGGCGAGCTGACGGATGACGGGGGCGATTCGGAGAAGCCGGCCAACGTCACCGACACCCTGGCCCTGCTGCGCGCGCATCCGTTGCTCGCGGGGCGCCGCATCGAGCCGCTGACCGGACGCATGCCGAGCGAGGAGAAGGACGCGACGATGCGCGCCTACGCCGCCGGCGACATCGACGTGCTGGTCGCCACCACCGTCATCGAGGTCGGGGTCGACGTGCCGAACGCCTCCACCATGGTGGTGCTCGACGCCGACCGGTTCGGCGTCTCCCAGCTGCACCAGCTACGCGGTCGCGTCGGTCGCGGTGGCGTGCCCGGGCTCTGCCTGATGGTCACGCGTGCGGAGGAGGGCACCCTCGCCCGCGAACGGGTGGAGGCCGTCGCCTCCACCCTCGACGGGTTCGAACTCGCGCAGAAAGACCTGGAGCTGCGGCGCGAAGGCGACGTCCTCGGCAGCACGCAGTCCGGCGGCCGCTCCTCACTGCGGCTGCTGCGCGTGGCCCGGGACGGGGAGCTCATCACCGACGCGCGAGAACTCGCCGCGGGCATCCTGTCGTCCGATCCGTCGCTGGGCACGCACACGGAGTTGCGGGATGCGCTGGCGCGGCGGCTCGACGAGACCAGTCGCGACTTCCTGGCGAAGAACTGACCGTTTGGCAATCCGGTGCCCGTCGGTAACAGGGCGGTAACGCTGGCCCGATAGTCTGACCGCATGAGCAGGATCGCCGTCGTCCCTGGTTCCTTCGATCCGATCACCCTCGGACACCTGGATGTGATCCAGCGCGCGGCAGGCATCTTCGACGAGTTGCATGTGCTGGTGGTACACAACCCGGCGAAGTCGGCGCTGCTGCCGGTCGCCAAGCGGGTCGAGCTGATCGAGCGGTCGATCGTCGAGGGACGCCTACCCGAGAACATCGTCGTCACCTCGTGGAGCGTCGGCCTGCTGGTCGACTACGCGACGGATGTCGGCGCCACCGTGCTGGTCAAGGGCGTGCGGTCGCAGGTCGATGTTGCCTACGAGACACCCATGGCGATCGTCAACCGCAACCTCGCCGGCGTCGAGACCATCTTCATGCTGCCGGATCCGGCGCACGCGCACGTCTCCAGCTCCCTGGTGCGGCAGGTCGCGGCCCTCGGCGGCGACGTCTCGCCCTACGTGCCGCGCGCGGTGGCGCACTTCCTGCAGAGCGCGTGAGCGAAGGGAAGTTCGGCGGTACCTACGACGCCGATGCCGACGCCGCGTACTTCTCGCTCGCTCCGGACATCAAAGACGGCGATGCGGTAAGGCAAGACTTCTTCCAGTGGGAGGGCGGCGGAGAGATCATCCTGGACTTCGACACCGACAACCGACTTCTGGGAGTCGAGGTGATCGGCGCACGCGCGGTCCTGCGCGCGTCGACCCTTCGGCGCGCGAAGCGCATCGGCTGAACCCGCCCCCCGCCGAGTCTTCACAAACCGCGGTTGGTTCGCCAATGAAGCGCCATTTGTGAAGACTCGGTCTCGTTCGCGGGAGGGCCCATCGCGGTGAGAATTCGCGGTCGGGACTTGCCGCGCCGAGATGCCTGCGAAATGGCGCAACGGAGGGTCGTCCCATCCACTTGCGCCAAATGCAGGGCTATTGGCCGCTCGAGCCTGCATATGGCTCAAGTCGATGCGCGGGATAGGCCCGCTCGCGACCGGGGGCGGGTCGGCGAGAGCAGAATGGACTCATGCTCCCTCTGAAACTCGGCTACAAGGCATCCGCTGAACAGTTCGGCCCGCGCGAGCTGGTCGAGATCGCAGTGGCCGCGGAAGGGCACGGCATGGAGAGCGTCGCCGTGAGCGACCACTTCCAGCCGTGGCGGCACGAGGGCGGCCACGCGCCCTTCTCGCTGAGCTGGATGGCGGCGGTGGGGGAACGCACCTCTACCGTGCAGATCGGCACGTCGGTGATGACGCCGACGTTCCGCTACAACCCGGCCGTCATCGCGCAGGCCTTCGCAACCATGGGCTGCCTGTACCCGGGGCGCATCATGCTGGGCGTCGGCACCGGGGAGGCCCTCAACGAGATCGCGGCCGGATTCGCCGGCGCGGGCCCGCAACTGTGGCCCGACTTCAAGGAACGCTTCGCCCGCCTGCGCGAGTCGATCCGTCTGATGCGTCAGCTCTGGACCGAAGACCGCGTCGACTTCCAGGGCGACTACTACTCCACCCACGGGGCCTCCATCTACGACCGACCGGATGTCCCGATCCCGGTCTACATCGCGGCCGGCGGTCCGGTGGTCGCCCGCTACGTCGGGCGCGAGGGGGACGGCTTCATCTGCACCTCTGGCAAGGGAATGGACCTCTACACCGAGCAGCTGCTGCCCGCCGTGCAGGAGGGCGTCGACAAGGTGGGCCGTAACACCGACGAGATCGACAAGATGATCGAGATCAAGCTCAGCTACGACACCGACTACGACACCGCACTCGAGAACACGCGGTTCTGGGCCCCGCTCGCTCTGAGCAAGGAGCAGAAGCACGACATCACCGACCCCGTCGAGATGGAGCGCGCCGCCGATGAACTGCCGATCGAGACGGTCGCCTCGCGCTGGATCGTCGGCAGTGATCCGGATGCCGTGGTCGCCGACATCAAGAAATACGTCGACGCGGGACTGAACCACCTGGTGTTCCATGCCCCCGGTCACGACCAGCGCCGGTTCCTCGATCTGTTCGAGCGCGACCTCGCCCCCCGGCTCCGCGCCCTCGGGTGACCGGCCGCACGAAAAACGCCCGGTCGACCATTCGGTCGGCCGGGCGCTTTCGTGTGTGGGACTAGCGGCGCGCGGTGCGGCGACCGGTCACGGAGATCCAGATCAGCAGCACGATGATGGCGCCGATGATCGAGCCGATGATGCCGGCGGGCTGGAAGAATCCGCCCGACGGGTCGGCGCCGAAGATCAGGTATCCGAGGAATCCGCCGACGAAGGATCCGACGATCCCCAGAACGATGGTCATTCCGACGGAGAGATTCTGCTTGCCGGGCACGAGGAGTCGAGCGACCGCACCGGCGATGAGTCCGATGACGATGATGCTGATGATGAGACCGAGCATTGGTGGTTCCTTTCGGGTGGCGCAGGACTGCGCACTCATGGTTCACGAGGACAGCCTCGCGACCCTCTACTCAACCCTCGGAAAGAAACTTTCGGAACCGGGTCGTCTTGCCCGGGTTCTTCCTGTATTTTCGCGCGACCTACGCGGTGGGCTCGTTGCCGCTGAAATCGTCGACCAGCCGATCGATGGTCGCCGCCCAGCCCGGCTCCATGCCGGTGGCGAGCTCCTCCTCGACCTCCTCGTCAGTGAGAGTGTCGGCAAGCGCGAGACGGAAGGTCTGTTCGGTGCTGCCGCCGACATCCCGCAGCTCGATCGTGACCTGTGGCGCCGAGTCGAGGTCGTCGGGGTCGATAGCCGGCCAGCCGCCGACGGCACCCCAGGCGAAGGCGATCCGCTCGTTGGGGACGAGATCGCGGTAGACGCCGCCCGTGACGTAGCTGTCGTCGTCGTCGACGACCATCACCTGACGCCATTCGCCGCCCACCCGGAGGTCGACCTCGGGGGCGACATTGTCACCGGTCGGATCGCTGAAGAACCAGGTGAGGTTCTCGGGCTCGGTCCACGCGCGGTAGACACGCTCGGGGGAGGCGTTGAGGGTGCGGACGATGCTGAACTCGCGATCGGTCATAACCCCATTAACCCACGAACCCCGCCGCCGTGCGGGGCCCTGCGAGAGGGACCCGCACGGTGACGGGGTGCGCGGCTGGACGGTTCTGTGATGCCGGCATTGCGGTGCGGGTGGGTACGACCGGCATCAGCGTTGCGCCGCGCAGAGGTACTGCAGCCGCTCGGCCTCACGCTCGCGAGCGAGTCGGGCCAGCTGCTGCTCGGCGCGGTTGGCGCGGCGTTCGCGCGTCTCGAGCTCGAGCGGCCGACGGCTCCACTTGACCAGCGCGACGCCGAGGTGCAGCGCGGTGCGGTCGAGCAGGTTCACCCGTCGCACGATCACGACGAGTTCGGCGGGTTGCTGGTGGTGGTGTTCGTGCTGTTCGGTACGACCGGGAAGGGTCGTGAGAGTGCTATTCACGGTGATGGTTTCCTTGCGTGACGGGCACGCGCCCGTGCGGGATCGCACGACGGCATGACCGGCGGATGCCGCTCGTGGCGGCGGGAGGGGGCGACCGGCGGTACGCGAGTATTCGCGAACCCGAGAACGGTCGGAGGTGGTTACCCGCGGGCAATGTGGGCGTTCGGATGACACCGAAACGGCCACTGCCGAGGGTCGGGCTTCGTGAGCGTCACCACCGTCTGGACCGGTGGTGGACTACCGACCGGTCAGGCGGAGAGGACGCCGACGAGGCCGGCGGTAATGGATGGGGTGATTCCCCAGGTCTTCATGTAAAACACGCTGGCTCCTTTCGTCTGATGGCGTGGGCACCACCGTAGTCGCACTCTCAGCGGATTCGCAAGAACTTTTTCGGGCGTGTCGGGCTGGTCCGTTCGGCGCAGCAGAATGGGTGCATGAGTCCGCCTGCCACTCCTCGCGTCGGCGCAGCGCACAGCGGGGCTCCGCACATCGGATACGCGGCGATGCTGGAGCAGTTCCACCCCACCGAGGCGCTCGGACTCAGCGCGTTCGCGGAGGCGAACGGCTTCAGCGGAGTCATGGCGGCCGACCGCTTCCAGCCCTGGGTGCCGCGGCAGGGCGAGGCGAGCTTCGTCTGGAACGTGCTCGGCGCCCTCGGGCAGACCACCGCGGGAGACCTCGGAACGGGCATGAGCGTGCCCACCTTCCGCTGGCATCCCGCCATGGTCGCCCAGGCGAGCGCCACACTCGAAGCGATGTACCCGGGGCGGCACTGGCTCGGCATCGGCTCGGGGGAGGCGATCGACGAGCATGTGACCGGCGGCTACTGGCCAGAGACCGCGGAACGCATCAACCGGATGTTCGAGGCCGTCGAGATCATCGGCAAGCTGTTCGCCGCTTCGGCGTCCGGTCGCGACACCAAGCACAGTGGAACATACTTCAGGCTAGAAACGTCCAGGTTGTGGACGATGCCGGAGATCCCGCCACCGGTGCTGATTGCGACATCCGGCCCGGTCACCGCCAAGCGCGCCGGCCGCACCGTAGACGGGATCATCGTCGACGGTGCGCCGATCGACAAGATCGCCGGCCTGCTCGAGCGGTTCGACGAGGGGGCGCTGGAGGTCGGCCGCGACCCTCGCCGCAGCCTCAAGGTGCTGCGACTCCACCTCAGCTGGGCGCCGACGCGCGCGGAGGCGATGGCGAATGCGGTGACCGAATGGCCGAACGGCGGCATGCGGTTTCCCCGCTCCGACATCCGCTCGCCGTTCGAATTCGAGCAGTTGGCCCGGTTGGTGCGCCCGGAGGACTTCGACGGACGGATGCTCGTGTCCGAGCATCCCGAGCAGCACCGCGAGCATATCCAGCGCTATCTCGACCTCGGGTTCGATCGCATCTACCTGCACAACGTCGGCCGCAATCAGCGCGACTGGATCGAGCTCTTCGGGCGTGAGGTGCTGCCGCGCCTGGTGCGCAGAGCGGGACCCGGGAGCGGGAGAATAGACACGTGACCATCGACACTGGGACTATCGACACCGTGAGAGTGCAGTGCTGACCATCTGGACGATCCCGGGCATCCCCGAGATCGTCGCCGGGGATGACCTCGCCGAGGTGATCGGGCAGCGCGAGACCACCCTGCAGGACGGCGACATCCTCGCCGTGACCTCCAAGATCGTGTCCAAGGCCGAGGGGCGATTCGTCCAGGCGGATGACCGCGAGCAGGCCATCACCGACGAGACCGTGCGGATCGTCGCCACCCGGGGCACGACCCGCATCGTGGAGAACCGGCTCGGCATCGTCGGCGCCGCCGCCGGGGTGGACGGCTCGAACACTCCCGTCGGAACCGTGCTGCTGCTCCCGCTCGATCCCGACGCCTCCGCCCGCGCGCTGCGCGATGCGCTCGAGGCCCGCTACGACGTGCGCATCGGCGTGATCATCACCGACACCCTGGGGCGCGCCTGGCGCGAGGGACAGACGGATGTCGCCATCGGCTCCAGCGGCGTGCGCCTTCTCGATGACCTGCGCGGCACCCTCGATGCCCAGGGTCGCCGCCTCGATGTCACCGTCCCGGCCGTCGGTGACGAGATCGCCGCTGCGGCCGACCTGGTGAAGGGCAAGAGCGAGGGACTGCCGGTGGCCGTCGTGCGCGGTCTCGGTCACCTGGTCGATCCCGACGCCCCTGGCGCGCGAGTGCTGACCCGCACCGGCCCGAATGACATGTTCCGCCTGGGCACCGATGAGGCGCACGCCGAGGGGTACGCCGAGGGTTTCGCCGCCGGCGAGGCATCGCGTGGGTAAGGCGTCGCGTGGTTAAGGCATACCGCGGAGATCGGCTCCCGACGACGACCGGCATCCGCAAGGCGGGCAAGGCCGTTCCCGAGACGCACGCGCCGCAGCCGACCACCGAGTGGGTCGTGGTGGTCCCGGTGAAGGGCACCCCCGACGCCAAGTCGCGCTTCGGTGACTCTGATGACGATGGAGACCGCACCGAGCTCGCGCTCGCGATCGCCTACGACACCGTGCAGGCCGCCGTGGCGACGGCCGCGGTGAGCGGGGTCCTCGTGGTAACGAGTGCGGCGGCATCCGTCACCTTCGACGAGACCGATGCCCTGGTGCTGGTCGAGGAGGAGCCCGACGGACTCGCCGCGGCCATCAACCTCGGGGTGGAGACCGCCGAGGCGATGGGAGCTGCGGGGCGCGGTATCGCGGTGCTGCTGGGCGACCTGCCCGCACTGACGCCTGCCGAGTTGGACGCCGCTCTGGTAGCCGCCGCCGCGCACGACCGCGCGATGGTGCCGGATGCCGCAGGCACCGGAACGACGCTGATCACCGCCGCCGACGGGGCGAGCCACGCTCCCGCCTTCGGGCTCGGCTCCGCTGCTGCCCATCGTGCCGCCGGGTACGTGGTGCTCGACCTCGCGGAGACCTCGGGCCTGCGCCGCGACGTCGACACCCGTGAGGAGCTGCAGGCGCTCGTGGGGCGGCTTGGGCCGCGAACGGCCGCGCTGGTCGCCCTTCGACGAGCTCAGGGACCGTACGGTCCCTGAGCTCGTCGAAGGGCGGCGGTTAGCGGGCGGTGTTGGCGACCTCCAGGGGCAACAGCTTCAGCGACTTGCCCGTCGACGCATAGCCGGTCGCCGCGTGCGCCCGGGCGACCGCGCGGCGCTCGTCGGTCGGCTCGCCGTAGGTCGTCGTGCGCTGGTACGCGTCCCGTCCGATCGCCGTGGTGAGCGCCTCCAGCTCGTCGACGGTCTTCTCCGACCCGTTGTCGGCGCCGGCCATGCGGCTGATCGTCTCCTCCATCAGGGTGCCGCCCACGTCATCCGCCCCGCCCTGCAGCATGAGCTGGGTGCCCTCGGTGCCGAGCTTGACCCAGGACGTCTGGATGTGGTCGATGCGCCCGTGCAGCATGAGGCGGGCGACCGCGTGGACCGCTCGATTCTCCTGCGCTGTGGGGCCGGGGCGGGCGACCCCTGCGAGATATACCGGAGACGACATATGAACGAAAGGCAACAGCACGAATTCGGTGAAACCGCCGGTCTCATCCTGGATCCGCGACAGGGTGCGCAGGTGCCCGACCCAGTGCGAGGGGTTGTCGACGTGCCCGTACATCATGGTCGACGACGAGCGGATGCCGAGCGAGTGCGCCGTCGAGACGATGTCGATCCAGGCGGCGGCGGGCAGCTTGCCCTTGGTGAGCACCCAGCGCACCTCGTCGTCCAGGATCTCCGCCGCGGTGCCGGGGATCGTATCGAGCCCGGCCTCCTTCGCCGCGGTGAGGAAGTCCCGATACGAGAGCCCGGTGCGGCTCGCGCCATTGACGATCTCCATCGGGCTGAACGCGTGCAGGTGGATGTTCGGCTGTCGCTCCTTCACCTGGCGGGCCAGATCGAAGTACGCGGTGCCCGGCAGGTCTGGATGGATGCCGCCCTGCATGCAGATCTCGGTCGCGCCGATCTTCCAGGCCTCGTCGACCCGGTCGCCGACCTGCGTCATCGACAGGGTGAACGCGTCCGCATCGGTGCGCCGCTGCGCGAAGGCGCAGAACCGGCAGCCCGTGTAACAGACATTGGTGAAGTTGATGTTGCGGTTGACGACGTAGCCGACCCGGTCGCCGACGACCTCGCGACGGATGCGGTCGGCCAGCCCCGCGAGCGCGTCGAGGTCCCCGCCTTCCGCGCCCAGTAGCGCGAGGTACTCGGCGTCGGAGAGGCCTGCCGGGTTGGTCTCCGCCTTCGCCAGAGCGGCGGCGACGGCGGGGTCGCCGGAGTGACCCGCGGCGCGGCGGGTGTCGCCGACGGTCTCGCGCAGTTCCGACCAGTCACCGTAGACGTCCTCGAAGTCGCTGCGCCGGTCATCCGTTCGTCCGACCGTGTCGATCTCGGTGTGCAGGTCGACCCGGCCGGAGCCGAGCCACTCCGGGTCGGGTTCCTGCCAGGGCAGACCGACCGGGAGCTTGCCCTCGACCGCGAGCCCGCGCTCGTCGGCGAGAGCCCGCACGTGCGGGAGGAGGCGCGGATCGAGCCAGGGCTCCTCGGCGCGCACATAGTGCGGGTGCACGGTGAGGCGCTCGTGCAGGGTGTACCCGGCGAGAGCCGTGAGACGGGCCAGCTCCTCGATGTTGGGCCATGGGCGCTCCGGGTTGACGTGATCGGGCGTGAGCGGGCTGACCCCGCCCCAGTCGTCGATGCCGGCGCGCACCAGCATCCCGAGCTCGGTCTCGTCGGTGAGATTCGGCGGTGCCTGGAGGCGGAGCCCCGGGCCGAGCACGACGCGGGAGACGGCGACGGCGGCGATGTACTCCTCGAGCGGCAGGTCGTCCCGACGCATCATCGCGGTGGACATCTTGGAGCGGAAGTTCTGGATGATCACCTCCTGGATGTGCCCGTGGCGGCGGGCGGCGGCGCGGATCGCGAACATCCCGTCGACGCGCTCCGCATAGGTCTCACCGATGCCGAGCAGCAGCCCGGTGGTAAACGGCACGTTGCTGCGGCCGGCGTCTTCGATGACGCGCAGACGGATGTCCGGGTCCTTATCCGGCGACCCGAAGTGCGCCTGCCCCTTCTGCTCGAACAAACGGCGCGAGGTCGTCTCGAGCATCATGCCCATCGACGGGGAGACCGGCTTGAGGCGCTGGATCTCCTCCCAGGTCATCACGCCTGGGTTCATGTGCACCAGCAGTCCGGTCTCCTCCATGATCCGGATCGCCATCGCCCGCAGGTACTGCAGAGTGGAGTCGTAGCCGTTGGCGTCGAGCCACTCGGCGGCCTCAGGCCAGCGCTCCTCCGGTCGGTCGCCGAGGGTGAACAGCACCTCCTTGCAGCCGAGCGCAGCGCCCTGCTTCGCCACCTCGAGGATCTCGTCGGGAGACATGAACATCTCCTTGCCGTCGCGCTTCAGCTGGGCAGGCGTCTTGACGAAGGCGCAGTAGTGGCAGCGGTCCTGGCAGAGGTGGGTGACCGGGATGAAGACCTTGCGGGAGTACGTGATCACGCCGGGGCGGCCGGTGCGTTCGAGGCCGGCATCGCGCACGCGGGAGGCGACGACGAGCAGGCGATCGAGGTCTGCGCCGCGGGCGTGCAGCAGGATCTCGGCCTCGGTGGCATCGACGGTCACGCCGGTCTCGGCGCGCTTCAGCGCCCGCGAGATGGCCGAGGGTGTGGGGATGAATGATTCGGTGGTTTCGGGCATGGCGGCGCTCTCAGTGCAGGAGACGAGCCGCCCATAGCCGGGCGTGGAACCGGATTCGAGTTCAGCCTAAACCCGCCGTGTTTCGACCGGGTTACCCGGCGAGAGCCAGCGCGTCGGCGGCGAGCTGGGCGCTGGTGTCGGCATCGCGCATCCAGAGTGGGGCGGCGGCGGCCCGGATGCCCAGCGCCTCGATGTCGGTGAGGGACGCGGCATCCGTCTCGTCCACCAGCCAGGCGTCGAGCAGCCCGCCGTCCCGCTGATCACTGCTGTGGCGCGCGCCGTAGTGCTCGGCCACCGCGAACGCCGACGTCTCGACGCCGATCGCGGTGAGGCAGGCGTCCGCCATGCCCCGCACGACCGCACCCGAGATGATCGGCGAGACGCCGACCACCCGGGCGGATGTCTGGGCCAACGCCTCACGGATGCCCGGGATGCCCAACACCGTGCCGACCGACACGACCGGGTTCGAGGGGGCGATCAGCACGACATCCGCATCGGCGATCGCCTCGAGCACGCCCGGAGCGGGGGTCGCTGCAGCGAGGTTCTGCTGCACGAAGGCCTGCGCGGTGAGCTTCGCGCGGTGCTTGGTCCACCACTCCTGGAAGTGCATGGTGCCTTCGTCGGTGACCACATGCGTCTCGACCTCGTCGTCGGTGGCGGGGATGAGCTCCACGCCGAGCGGCCACCGCGCGGTGATGAGACGCGTCGCCTCGCTCAGCGGCAGGCCGGAGCGCAGGTAGTGGCTGCGGGTGATGTGCGTGCCGAGGTCGAGGTCGCCGAGGGTGAACCACGGCCAGCCGACGCCGTAGGCGCGCAGCTCGGCGCTGACCCGCTCGGTCTCGCCGATGCGGCCCCAGCCGCGCACCTCGTCGTTCTCACCGGCGAGCGTGTACATCACCGAGTCGAGGTCGGGGGCGATGCGCAGGCCTGTGAGCCACATGTCGTCGCCCGTGTTGACGACGGCGGTGAGCTCGGCCCCGTGGACATCCGTTCCCGGGAGCGCGCGTCGGACGTGCTCGCGCAGCCCGCGGGTGAAGCGGGCGCCACCGACGCCGCCGGAGATGACTGTGATCTTCATCCGATCAACGCTAACGGCGTTCGGGGTGCTGCTGCGCAGTATCGTCATCCGCCCGGAATTCGCTACGAGACATGAATATTCGTCGACACGCGCTGGGAAAACGCCCCGGGTGAACGAACCCGCCCCCGGCATCGTGTAGAAACAGGAGACCAGGCGGCCCGCCGTATGGTGTGATGGCGACGAACGGCTTTCTGGAGGTCAGGTCAATGGCGAACGATTCTGCGGTGCGGATCCTATCGAGCGTGGAATTCCACCGCACCAGCACGCGCATCCTCGGGAGCATCGAGACCGTGATCGACGGCAAGCGCGACGCCGTGGAGATGGCGCTGACCGTGCTGCTCGCCGAGGGCCACCTGCTCATCGAGGACGTGCCCGGCGTCGGCAAGACCATGCTGGCCCGCACACTCGCCAAGACGGTGGACTGCACCGTCAACCGCATCCAGTTCACCCCCGACCTGCTGCCCTCCGACATCACCGGCGTCTCGATCTACAACCAGGTCTCACGCGAGTTCGAGTTCAAGCCAGGACCGGTCTTCGCCAACATCGTCATCGGCGATGAGATCAACCGCGCGAGTCCCAAGACCCAGTCGGCGCTGCTGGAGAGCATGGAGGAGGGGCAGGTGACCGTCGACGGTGAGACCAGCGACCTCGCCGCTCCGTTCACCGTCATCGCCACGCAGAACCCGGTCGAGATGGAGGGCACATACCCGCTGCCCGAGGCGCAGCGCGACCGGTTCATGGCCCGCATCTCGATGGGATATCCGGATGCCGCTGCCGAACTGGCCATGCTGCACACCCGCGAAAACGCCAGCCCGCTCGACGACGTGCAACCGGTGGTGAGCACGATGGAACTCATCGCGATGATCGCCACCGTGCGCGAGGTCTTCGTCTCGTCCCCGGTCGAGCAGTACGCGGTCGCCATCGTGCAGGCCACCCGCTCGGACCCCGATCTGCGGGTCGGAGCGAGCCCCCGGGCCACCCTGCACCTCGTGCGTGCGGCGAAGGCGCGTGCGGCGCTCGACGGACGCGAGTTCGTGCTGCCCGACGACATCGACGCGCTGGCGGTCTCGGTGCTCGCCCACCGGCTCATCCCGGCCAACCGGCTCTCCTCCAGCGGTGGAGCTGCCAGCGTCGCGGCGGCGAGCGAGGCGGTGCGACGCATCGTCGCAGCCACCACCGTGCCGCTCGGCGCCGTCGGCCCGGCGGCCTGACGCGCACATGGCGGCACGCAAGGCCAGACGAAGGATCGCGCGACCGACCTCCCGCGGCTGGGTCACCGGTGCCGCCGGGGTGCTCGGGGTCGCGATCGCCTACGGCGTCCAGAACCGCGAACTCCTGGTGCTTGGCCTGCTCGCCCTCGCGCTCTGCCTGGTGGCCTGGCTCTACGTGCAGTTCCGCCCGCTCGCCTACCGCGTCACCCGCAGCTTCACCCCGCCGATGATCGAGGCCGGCGGCGAGACGACCGTCGAGGTGGAGATCGCGAACCTGTCGAACTACCGCAGTCCCGCGGCGCACTGGCGCGATACCTGGCCATGGCGGCCCTATGTGACGGTGCCGCTCGAACTCGGGATGCTGGAGGCACGCGGCATCCCGCACCATTCGCGGGGGAGCGTCGTGCGTCTCGGCTACGTGGTGCGGCCGGATCGACGTGGCGTGTTCGACGTCGGACCGCTGATCATCGATTTCGCCGACCCGTTCGGCCTCGTCGCCGGTGCCGTGGTGGCCGAGGGGACTGGTGCGCTCACCGTGACGCCACGCATCGACGAGCTGCCGGAGGGCGCCGTGGCCATCGCTGCGGATGACGGGGCGACCCGGGTGCACCAGCGCCGCTCCTGGGGCGGCGAGGACGATCTGATGACGCGCGAGTACCGCGACGGCGACCCGATGCGGCGCGTGCACTGGCGTGCCTCCGCCCACCACGGCGAGCTGATGGTGCGGCAGGAGGAGCAGCGCAGTCACGCCGAGGCGCACATCGTGCTCGAGACCCTACGCACCGGGTACCGCGATGCCGGCAGCGCGGGAGCGGTGGCCGAAATCGACAGCGAGTCGTTCGAGTGGAGCATCGAGTTCTGCGCCTCGTTGAGTGTCTACCTCGTGGAGCGTGGCTTCGTCGTGCAGGTGGTCGAGACAGGCGAGCGACAGCTGGTCGAGGTGGAGAACGTCGACGGATATCTGCACTCCCTCGCCGCGCTCCAGCTGTCGTCTACACCCGCCGAGTCCTTCTCCCTCGTTCCGCAGAGCGCGCGGGCCGGACGCTCGCAGGGCTCGGTGTTCGCGATCCTCTCCGCCAGGGACGACCACGCGATGCGGCAGCTGGTGGCGCAGCGGTCATCCTTCGACCTGGCGATCGCGTTCATCGTCGACCCGTGGACCTCGCCGCTCATCGAGCCGCTCCAGCGGGCCGGCTGGGTCTGTGTCCCCGTCGATCCCTACGACACGGTTGCGGATGCCTGGCTCACCCTGAGCGCGGAACTGGAGTCGGCCCGTGCCCAGGGTTGAGTTGACGCGGGCGGGCCGGTCGCCGGATGGCGCTCCGGTGACTACGACCGCCGCCACCTCCACCGCCAACCCGCGGGGCGCCCTGGTCGCTGACCGGCAGCGTGCGCGCTGGAACGGCCGGAGGGCATCCGCCGACTGGCAGGTCAGCCTGCTGCTGTTCGCGCTGCTGGTGACCGTGATCGTCGGATTGCATGTCACCCTGTCCGGCATCGCCTGGGCCTTCCAGCTCTCGCTGGTCGGGCTGCTCGTGCTCGGCGTCTGCGCGCTGGTGCGCAGCTTCACGCGGCTGCTCTGGCTGCCCACCGCGATCGCCGCGGCGGTATTCTTCGCGGCGATGACGGCGTTCTTCGCGCCGCAGACCGCCATCCTCGCGGTGGTGCCGACTCCGGACACTCTCTCGGCCTTCTCGACGCTGATCTCCCAGGGCAATCTGTCGATCTCCGACCAGTCGCTACCGGCCACGGCGGACGCCGGAATCACCTTCCTGCTCTGCTTCGGGGTGGCGGGGATCGCCCTCGCCGCAGACGTGCTCGCGATCCTCTTGCGCGCTCCAGCGCTCGCCGGTGTGCCGTTCGTCGTGCTCCTCGCGGTGCCGAGTGTGGTCGAGCCCGGCAGCTCCGATCCGTTCGTGTTCGTGCTCGCCGTGGTCTTCTACCTGATGCTGCTGCGGGTCGGTGCACCTCGGCGACAGGGCCGACTGAGCCTGGCCGTCGGCGCGGCGGCGGTGGTGCTCGCTCTCGTCGTGCCCGCCGTGCTTCCGCCGATCGACAGCACGGCCACGACGCCTTCCGGCGGATTCGGCACCGGCGTGAACCCGGTGCTGTCGCTCGGCGACGATCTGCGCCGCAGTGCCGCCCGGGACGTGCTCACCTACTCGACGACCTCCGGCAACGCTCACTATCTGCGCCTGGTCAGCGTCGAGAACTTCCGCGGTTCCAACTGGAAGCCGGATGACTTCCGCCTCGATCGCAGGAACACGGTCGACGAGATCGCCACAGCCCCGGGCCTCGAAGCAGCGGTTCCGCGCTCGCGGGACACCACCACCGTCGCGGTCCAGTCGCTGTCCAGTGAATGGCTGCCGTTGCCATACCCGAGCACGAAGATCACCGGGCTGCAGGGCAGCTGGTACTGGGATGGCGAGGGTCACGCCGTCTCGAGCACCGATCGCTCGGTCTCCGGTCAGCAGTACCGGGTCTCCGATCTGGAGCTGAAGCCCACCCCCGAGCAATTGCTGACTGCCGGCACGACCGTGCCGGCCGGCCTGGAGCAGTACCTCGCTATCCCGGCGAACCTGCCGGCGGTCGTCACCGAGACCGCCCGCGCGGTGGTCGGCACGGCGCCGACGAACTACGAGAAGGCCCTGCTGCTGCAGTCGTACTTCCACGATGGCGACTTCGAGTACTCGGAGACGGCGCCGGTCGCGAACGGATACGACGGCACGGGTGCGGGCGTGATCGCCCGGTTCCTGAGCAACAAGGCCGGGTACTGCATCCACTTCGCGTCCGCGATGGCGGTCATGGCGCGCGTGCTCGGCATTCCCGCCCGGATCTCGGTCGGCTTCCTTCCCGGCACCCAGATCGCCGATATCGACGGCCGCACGACATTCCAGGTCGACTCGCATGACCTGCACGCCTGGCCGGAACTGTACTTCGAGGGGATCGGCTGGACGCGGTTCGAACCGACCGTGAGCCGCGGCGACCTGCCGAGCTACGCCGACCTGTCGACGCCGGATGTGCCCACGCCGTCGGCGAGCGACAACCCGACCCCTACGAGCTCGGCGACGGCGACGGAGCCGGCCGCACCGTCGACCGCGCCGGAACCGTCCGCATCGGCCCGGGCCGATGACGGCTCCGCCACCTCGGAGTCGACCGACGTGCCGTGGTGGATCGCGCTGGTCGTGCTGCTGCTCATCGCGCTGCTGCTTGCGCCCGCGGTCATCCGTCTGTGGGAACGGCGACGGCGAGTCCGCGAGCTGGCCGCCGGCACCGCCCCGGTGCTGCTGGCATGGCGCGAGGTGCTGCAGTCGGCGCAGGATCTCGGGCGCCCGGTGCCCGAGACGCTCACCCCGCGCGAGGCGGCGGTGGAGCTGGGCGGTGGTCCCGCGGTCGATCGACTGGTCGCGGCGCTGGAGCGGGAGCGGTTCTCCGAGTTCCCGGTCGCCTACGGCGGCGCGGTCGACGACATGCGTGCCGTGCGGGCGAACCTGCGCCGTGGCGAGCGTCGCCGGGTGCGTCTGGTGGCGGCGCTGTTCCCGCCGTCGATCTGGTTGCGGATGCGCGGGGCGGTCGGCGCCGGCGACTGAGACTCCGGCAGCGAGGGTTCGCTCGCTAGGATGTGAAACATGTCTTTCACAACTGACGCGGGAGCGCCCCGGCCCGAGAACCGCGTCACGGTCACCGATGTGCGAGCGCTGCGGGCGCTCGCACATCCGCTGCGGCTCGCCATCCTGAACCACCTCATGACCTTCGGCCAGAGCACGGCCACGGAATGTGCGGAGGCGCTCGGTTCCACCGGCTCCAACTGCAGCTATCACCTGCGCTCGCTCGCCCGCTTCGGGCTGGTCGAGCAGGCCGAATCGACGGATGCCCGCGAGCGTCCCTGGCGCAGCGTCGCCACCGGACTCGACCTGGGCGACCTGGCCGGGGATCCGGATGACCTCGCCACCCGTTCCCTCGCCGCCACCCTCGCCGAGCGTCAGATCGACGAGGACGCCGCCCTCGCCCGGCGATACATCGCCGGGTACGGTGCCCTGTCGGCCGAGTGGCAGGAGTCCAGCCAGCTCGCGAACTACGGTCTGCGGGCGACTGCCGAGGAGCTCGCGGCGCTGCGGGATGCGGTGGACGCGCTCATCCGCCCCTATATCGCTCTGACGCGGGCTGACGCACCGGCCGATGCCGCCGTCGTGCACGTGGCGTTCGACGCGTTTCCGCACCCGGACGGTGCGCTGTGACGGCCATCGCGCCGACTCGCTCGCCCCTCGCGGTGCGCGACTTCCGGCTCACGCTGAGCGCCGGTTTCCTCTCCGACACCGGGGACTGGCTGCTGATGATCGCGATGCCGCTGTACGTGTTCGGCGTCACCGGCTCGGCGCTCGGCGCGTCGACGGTGTTTCTTGCCGAGCTGGTGCCGGCGCTCACGCTGGGTCCGTTCCTCGGAGTGCTGGTCGACCGCTTCGACCGGCGTCGCACGATGGTGCTGGTGAACCTGGCGCAGGGTGTCGCGCTGCTGCCGCTTCTCTGGGCGGCCGCCGACCCCGAGCGGCTGCACGAGCGGCTCTGGGCCGTGTACCTGGTTGCTGCCCTCGAGGCTGCGCTCGGCGCGACCTTCCTGCCCGCGCGGCAGTCGTTTCTGCCCAGCATCGTCCCGACCGAGCAGCTCACCCGGGCGAACGGACTGGTATCGGTGGGCGACAATCTCTCCCGCTTGATCGGCTCCCCGCTCGGCGGTCTCGTCTTCGCGACGGGCGGGTTGAGTGCTGTCGTGCTGATCGACTGCGCGACCTACGTGGTGAGCGCGATCCTGATCCTGCTGTGTCGTGCCCATCCGGTGCCGGTGTCGACCGATGTGCCCGAGGGCGTGCTGCGACAGCTCGCGGAGGGCTGGCGCGTGGTGCGGCATACCCGCCCGCTCGGTGGGCTGCTCGTCATCCAGTCGATCGGGGCGGTGGGGCAGGGCATCTTCCTGGTGCTGTTCGTCGTGTTCGTCGTCGACGTGCTGCAGGCGTCGGATGCCGAGGTCGGCCTGTTCCGCGGCGTTCAGGCGATCGGCGGAGTGCTCGGGGGGCTCGTGCTCGGGGTGCTTGCGCGCAGACTGCCGACCCGCGCCCTCATCGCGTGGGGCAACGTCGTGTTCGCACTGGTCGCACTGCTGATCTGGAATTTCGCCCCGATCAGCTCGGCCACCGCCGTCTATGTGGGGTTCTTCATCGCCATCGGCATCCCCGCCGTCACGGCGACCGCCGCCGAGATGTCGCTTGCCCAGGCGACCGCCCCGCTCGCCGCGCTCGGCCGGGTCAGCGCGATCATGCAGACCTCGATGCTGGCGGCGCAGGGCGTGGGGCTGCTGCTCGCCGGGGTGCTCGCCGATCGCTTCGGGGTGCTGCCCATCCTCGACGCACAGGCGCTGCTCTACCTGCTCTGCGGGGTGCTCGCCCTGGTGCTGCTGCGCGACGGTCGCGCAGCACGGTAGGGCGACCCATGTACGAAATGCAGGCAATTTTTCCGCGACACACCGTTTTCGTGGCCTGACGGCGGCGTGTCGGAAGTTCTGCCTGCATTTCGTACGTGTGAGCGGTGCAGTGCAGTGCAGTGCAGTGCAGTGCAGTGCAGTGCGGTGCGGTGCGGTGCGGTGAGGGTCAGCGGCTCGCCGCCGTGGAGGCGCGGTCAGGCGTCGGCGGCGGCAGCGAGCTGCGCGGCGACCCAGTCGACATCGCCGCGGATGGCGCCGACCGTGACCCGCACGAAGCCTCCCGCGGTGTCCGCCGTATCCGCCTGGAACGGGGCTCCCGACGCCACCCGCAGCCCCGCCGCGGCGAGCTGCACGATCGCCGCGCGCTCATCGGCGACCGGCAGCCAGGTGTTGATGCCGTCTGCCGCCGGGAGTGCCACGCCGTGCCCGGCGAGCGCCGCGGAGAGGTCACGCTGTCGGGCCGCATAGATGCGCCGGGCATCCGCCACCTCCGCGATCGACGCCGGGTCGGTGAGCAGGTCGTGCAGCATCGTCTGCAGCATCCGCGAGGTCCAGCCCGGGCCGAGCAGACGGCGGGCGACGATCGGGTCGATCAGCTCGGCCGGTCCGCCGATCGCCGCGATGCGAAGGTCGGGCCCGTGCGACTTCGAGAAACTGCGGATGTGCAGCACCTGCCCCGGCAGCCACTGCGCCAGGCTCACGTCGGCGACGGCGGAGATGCCGGCAGAGTGGTCGTCCTCGATCACGATCACGTCGCTCGCGTGCCGACTACGACGGATGACCTGGGCCAGCTGTTCTGCGCGGCCCCGGCTGAGCGAGCGCCCCGTCGGGTTCTGCGCTCGCGGCTGCAGCAGGATCATGCTCGGCCGCAGGGTGAGGGCGTGCTCGAGCAGCTCGGGGAGCATCCCCTCCTCGTCCGCGCCGACCGGCACCCGCACCGCGCCCACGTGATCGACGAGGTCGAAGATGGGCGGGAAGCCGGGGTCTTCGACCACGACCCGGTCGCCGAAGCGCACCACGAGATCCATCGCCCGCGAGATCGCGTCGAGCGCACCGTCGACCACGGTGATCGCCTCCACAGGAGTGGGCCAGCCGGCACGCAGCACGGCCTCGAGCTCCGGGATCACGGGCTGATCGAGGTAACTGGGGGTGTCCGCCCGCAGCGCGATGCGGCTGAAGGCCGGCCCCAGCGCGGGGAGCAGCGTCGGATCGGGGGTGCCGCTGGAGAGGTCGAGCCTGGTCGCCTCGAGCTGCCCGGCCAGACCCTGGTAGCGCGGGGGCAGCCAGCGCCGAGGTGCCGCCCGCACGAAGCTGCCGCTGCGACCGCGGGAGACGATCAGTCCGACACCGGAGAGGGCCTGCCAGGCATGGCTGACGGTGGCCGGGCTCACGCTGAGGTCTGCCGCGAGTTCGCGCACCGTCGGCAGCCGGTCGCCCGGCGCGAGCTCGCCCGAGGTGATGAGGCGGGCGACGGCGGCGGCGATGCCGTGCGGCGTCACCTCTTCGACGGATTCGGCGATCGCTCTCATGGCGCCCCAGACCTGATCTTTTTTTACGCCGGAGAAACGTAAAAGAAATGTTTACGGAGCAGAATAACAAAAAGGACCAATGGAGGCACGGATGACTGTCGTACGCGCAGCGATCACCCAGACCACGTGGACGGGCGATAAGGAGTCGATGATCGCCAAGCACGAGCAGTTCGCGCGGGATGCCGCCGCGGCCGGCGCCCAGGTGATCTGCTTCCAAGAACTGTTCTACGGCCCGTACTTCGGCATCACCGAGGATGCCAAGTACTACGCATACGCCGAGGCCGCCGACGGCCCGATCGTGCAGCGCTTCGCCGCTCTGGCCAAGGAGCTCGGCCTGGTGATGGTCCTCCCGATCTACGAGGAGGACATGCCCGGCGTCTACTACAACACCGCGGTGGTGGTGGATGCCGACGGCACGATCCTCGGCAAATACCGCAAGCACCACATCCCGCACCTCGAGAAGTTCTGGGAGAAGTTCTACTTCCGTCCGGGCAATCTCGGCTACCCCGTCTTCCAGACCGCGGTCGGACCGATCGGCGTCTACATCTGTTACGACCGGCACTTCCCCGAGGGATGGCGCGAGCTCGGGTTGAACGGAGCCCAGATCGTCTTCAACCCGAACGCCACCAAGCCGGGTCTCTCGAACCGGCTCTGGGAGATCGAGCAGCCCGCCGCGGCCGGCGCCAACGGCTACTTCGTCGCCGCGCCCAATCGGGTCGGCACGGAGGACAACGAGTACGGGGATCTCGCGGTCACCTTCTACGGCAACAGCCAGTTCGTCGATCCGCAGGGGAACATCATCGGCGGCTACGGAAGTGGCGACAGCGAGGAGGTCGTGATCCGCGACCTCGACATGGACATGATCCGGCAGGTGCGCGACAACTGGCAGTTCTACCGTGACCGTCGCCCGGAGTCGTACACCAGCATCCCGAAGCCGTAATCACCACGGACCCTGAGCTTGTCGAAGGGCGCTGAAAGGACAACATGGCCAAGACCCTGATCACGAACGGCCTGGTCGTCAACGCGACCGGCACCGGCAAGGCGGACGTACTGATCGACGGGGAGACCATCGCCGCCGTGCTCGCTCCGGGTTCGACGCTGCTCGGCTTCGACCTGGAGGCGAACGTCGACACCGTGATCGACGCCAGGGGCAAGTACGTCATCCCGGGCGGAATCGACGGGCACACGCACATGGAGATGCCGTTCGGCGGCACCAACGCCAGCGACACGTTCGAGACCGGTACGCGGGCCGCTGCCTGGGGCGGCACCACGAGCATCGTGGACTTCGTTGTGCAGTACCCGAACGAGAGTGTGATCGACCGCTACCAGGCCTGGCACGAGAAGGCCGCGGGCAATTGCGCCATCGACTACGGGTTCCACCAGATCCTCAGCGATGTTCAGGACTCGTCCCTGGTGGCGATGGACGAGCTCATCGAGGAGGGCGTCACGAGCTTCAAGCTGTTCATGGCGTACAAGGGGGTCTTCCTCAGCGACGACGGCCAGATCCTGCGGGCCTTCCAGAAAGGCGCGTCGAACGGCGCGCTGATGATGATGCACGCCGAGAACGGCGCGATGATCGACGTTCTGGTGAAGCAGGCACTCGAGGCCGGCAACACCAGTCCGTACTTCCACGGCACGTCGCGTCCCTGGCAGGCGGAGGAGGAGGCGACCCACCGAGCGATCATGATCGCGAACCTCACCGGCGCCCCGCTCTATGTCGTGCACGTCAGCGCCAAACAGGCGGTCGACCAGATCTCGATCGCGCGCGACAACGGCCAGAACGTCTTCGGCGAGACCTGCCCGCAGTACCTCTACCTCTCGCTCGAAGAGCAGCTCGGCGCGGTGAGCGAGCAGTGGGGCGACTTCGAGGGCGCGAAGTGGGTCTGTTCGACACCGCTGCGATCGCGGGCGGAGGGCCACCAGCATCACATGTGGCAGAGCCTGCGCACCAACGACATCCAGATGGTCTCCACCGACCACTGCCCGTTCTGCATGAAAGGGCAGAAAGACATGGGGATCGGGGACTTCTCGAAGATCCCGAACGGCATCGGCTCGGTCGAGCACCGCATGGACCTGATGTACCAGGGCGTCGTCGACGGCCACATCTCGCTGCCCCGCTGGGTGGAACTCACCTCGACCACCCCGGCGCGCATGTTCGGGATGTACGGCAAGAAGGGCGTCATCCAGCCCGGAGCAGATGGCGACATCGTGATCTACGACCCGAACGGTCACACGTCCATCGGCATCGGCGAGGGCCGAAGCCACCACATGAACATGGACTACTCGGCCTGGGAGGGCTTCGAGATCGACGGTCACGTCGACACGGTGATCTCCCGCGGCAAGGTCGTCGTCGACGGGGGCCAGTACCTCGGAACGAAGGGCGACGGCAAGTACATCGCACGGGGTCTCTCGCAGTACCTGATTTGACCACGCGCTCGGTCCCTGAGCCTGTCGAAGGGCCGACCGCGACGGTGCACTGCCCTTCGACAAGCTCAGGGACCGTAATCATCAGAAATGGACCACATGGAATTCGGCGCAGTACTCCAGACCAACCCGCCCGCCTCGCGCACGGTGTACCTCGCGAAGCTGGCCGAGCAGCACGGCTTCGACTACGCCTGGACCTTCGACTCGCACCTGCTCTGGCAGGAACCGTATGTGATCTACAGCCAGATCCTCGCCGAGACGCACCGCATCAAGGTCGGCCCCATGGTCACGAATCCGGCCACCCGCGACTGGACGGTCACCGCCTCCACCTACGCGACGCTCAACGAGATGTACGGCAACCGCACCATCTGCGGCATCGGCCGCGGCGACTCCGCCGTGCGCGTGACGAACGGCGCGCCCACCACGCTGAAGACGCTGCGCGAGGCCATCCACGTCATCCGTGAACTCGCGAACTCCCGTCCGGTCGAGTACAACGGCGCGACCCTGCAGTTCCCCTGGAGCGTCGGTTCGGAACTCGAGGTCTGGGTCGCCGCCTACGGACCGCTCGCCCTCAAGCTCACCGGAGAGGTGGGCGACGGCTTCATCCTGCAGATGGCCGACCTCGACGTGGCCGAGTGGATGATCGCGACCGTACGTAGCGCCGCCGAGAAGGTCGGCCGCGACCCCATGTCGATCAAGTTCTGCGTGGCGGCCCCCGCGTACATCTCCGCGTCCGGAAGCGACGATGACTGGGCGCACATGCGCGACCAGAACCGCTGGTTCGGCGGTATGGTCGGCAACCACGTCGCCGACATCGTCGCCAAGTATGGGGAGAACTCCACCGTGCCGAAGGCGCTGACGGATTACATCAAGGGTCGCGAGGGCTACGACTACAACGAGCATGGTCGGGCCGGTAACACGCACACCACTTTCGTGCCGGACGAGATCGTCGACCGATTCTGCCTGCTCGGCACCGCCGACCAGCACATCGAGAAGCTGACCGCGCTGAGAGAACTCGGCGTCGATCAGTTCGCCGCCTACCTGCAGCACGACAACAAGGAGGAGACCCTCCGCGTCTACGGGGAGACCGTGATCCCGGCGATGCGCGACCGCGTGGTGGCACGGTCGTGACTGACAGAGCCATCGTGACGAACAGAGTCATGAGGAGCGCCCGGGCCGGTCGGTCGTCGGCAGTGCTGCTCGGCGCCCTCGGAATCGTGCTGCTCGGGGTGCTCTGGGAGTTGTACAAGGCGGTGGGTCCCGCGACAGGGGTGGTGGTCGGCGGGGTGACCGTGCTTCCTCGCACCAGCGATCTCGCGATGCCCCATCTCATCACCATGATCACGCGGCTCGGAGAACCGGTGACCGCGACATCCGGTTCCCCGCTCCTCTGGGTCGCGGTGCTGCAGGCCTCGGCGTTCACCCTCGGCATCGCCGCGGTCGGCTGGGTGGTGGGCGTCATCGTCGGGCTGCTGCTCGCCCTGCTCATGCAGCGCCTGCGCACCGCGGAGGCGGCGCTGCTGCCGTGGATCGTGCTCAGTCAGACCGTGCCGCTCATCGCCCTGGCGCCGCTGGTCGCCGGCATCGGCAACCAGATCCGGTTCGGTGATGCACGCTGGCAGGAGTGGATGACGGTGGCACTGATCGCCTCCTACCTCGCCTTCTTCCCGGTCTCGATCGGTGCCCTGCGCGGATTCGAGTCGCCGGACCGCGCCCACGTCGAGCTGATGCGCACCTACGCGGTCGGCTGGTGGACGACGCTCATCCGTCTGCGGCTGCCGGCGAGTGTGCCGTATCTGCTTCCGGCGCTCCGCCTCGCCGCCGCCAACGCCGTCATCGGCGCGGTGGTCGCGGAGGTCTCCATCGGTCTGAAGGGCGGTGTCGGCCGGATGATGGTCGAGTACGCCTCCGCCTCCAGCGGCGACCCGGGCAAGCCCTGGGCACCCATCTTCGGTGCGGTCGCCATCGGGCTGATCGCCGCCGGGTTCATCGCACTGCTGGGGGTCGCGCTGAAGCGCTATCGCAGGGGAGAGGTGCCGGCATGACCCTTCGACAGGCTCAGGACGAGGTGCACATGATCACGGCAGCAGTAGAGGTCACCGGCGTATCGAAGGTCTTCCGCCTGGCCAAGGGGGCGGAGACCGTCGCGCTCGAGGCCATCGATCTCCGCGTCGCGCCCGGCGAGTTCGTCTCGCTGATCGGCCCGAGCGGCTGCGGCAAGTCGACGCTGCTGCGGCTGATCGCCGACCTCGACCAGCCGACCTCCGGCGACATCCGCGTCTTCGGTAAGACCACACGCGCAGCGCGCATCGACCAGGACTACGGCATAGCCTTCCAGCAGGCCGGACTGCTGCCCTGGCGCACGGTCGCCGGCAACATCGAACTCCCGCTCGAGCTGCACAGGGTGGGTGCGGCTGCGCGGCAGGCGCGCGCGGCCGAGCTGCTCGCCCTGGTCGGGTTGAGCGATGTCGCGGATCGCTATCCCGACCAGCTCTCCGGTGGCATGCAGCAGCGCGTCGCCATCGCCCGATCGCTCGCCGAGAGCCCGGAGCTGCTGCTCATGGACGAGCCCTTCGGCGCGCTCGACGAGATGACCCGCGAGCGGATGCAGGCCGAGCTGGTGCGCATCTGCGGCGAGACCGGTGCGGCCGTCGTCTTCGTCACCCACTCGATCCCTGAGGCGGTGTTCCTCTCCGACCGGGTGGTGGTGATGTCGCCGCGCCCCGGCCGCATCCGTCAGATAGTGGATGTCGGGCTCGGCTCCGCGGGGGAGCGGGCCGACGATCTGCGCGAGGCCTCGAGCTTCTTCGCCGCGGTCAGCGCGGTGCGCGAGGCCCTGCACGGCAGCCCCGCGGCGGACAGCATTCGAGGGGTCGAGACCAGATGAGAGCCGGAGCATCGCGACGTGGCATATCGAGGACGGGCACGATCCTCGCCCCGGTGGTCTTCGGCATCCTGGCCCTTCTGCTCTGGCAGCTGATCGTGGTCGGCTTCGGCATCAAGCCCTACGTGCTGCCGAGTCCGCTGAGCATCGCCGACCGGTTCGGCCAGTCGATCGGCACGGTGTGGACCGGTACCAGGGTTACGGGGCTCAACGCCCTGATCGGGCTCGTTTTCGGCGGGGTCGTCGGCATCGTCGGTGCGATTCTCGCCGCGCTGGTGCGGGTGCTCGATCAGCTTTCGGCTGCCGTGGTCACCGCGCTGTCGGTGGTGCCGATCGTCGCGCTCGCCCCGGTGCTCTACACGATGTTCGGCGCGGGAGCCGAGACGGCCCGCCAGCTGGTCGCGGCGCTGGCCGTGTTCATCCCGGTGTACTTCAACACCCTGCGTGGGCTGCGCCAGGTGCGGCCCGTGCTGCAAGACCTGATGCGCGCCTACGCGGCGTCGCCCTGGCAGCGCACCCGCACGGTGACCGTGCCGGGCGCCCTGCCCTACATCTTCACCGGGCTTCGGGTGGCCTCCTCGCTCGCCGTGATCTCCGCGCTCATCGCCGAGTACTTCGGCGGGCCCGTCGACGGGCTCGCCAGCTCGATCACCAGCGCCGCGGCGTACAGCAATTACACGCTCGCCTACGCCTTCGTGCTCGGCGCGATCCTGCTCGGCCTCGTCTTCTATCTCGTCACCCTCGCCCTGGAGAAGCTGGCAACGCGGCACAGCCCCGCTCCGTCCTGACGTCCGGTCGCCCCTCGACCGGCTGCACCACAGCACCAACCCCGCACTGGCAAGCCCCACCTGACAGCACCAAGGAGGAAGCACCAATGATGAGACACAGCACACGGATCGTGCTCGGCACGGCGGCGATGGCGGCAGCCACCGCCCTCGTTCTGAGCGGCTGCAGCAGCTCGGCCGACACCGGGTCGAACGGCTCGGCCGATGGCAAGCTCACGCCCGTCACCCTGCAGCTGCAGTGGGTCGCCCAGGCCCAGTTCGCCGGCTA
>Ga0247742_10000182_pt1 | contig 54194 bp, 40 predicted proteins | sample UWRJL208509C2_FD_180944 | JGI IMG/M metagenome (GOLD analysis project Ga0247742, IMG submission 180944) | Plant litter microbial communities from Arlington Agricultural Research Station in Wisconsin, United States - UWRJ-L208-509C-2 | ecosystem: Environmental > Terrestrial > Plant litter >...
ATATCGTCAACACGACGGAAGGCAAGCAGGCCATCTCCGATTCGTTCTCGATCCGCCGTGAAGCGCTGCAGCAGCGCGTCACGTATTCCACGACGGTCGCAGGCGCGCGTGCCCTGGTGCATTCGCTAGACTTCCACGCCAATGGCGAGGTGAACAGCCTGCAGGAACTGCATAAGGAGTTGAACGCATGAGCAGCCGTCCTCCCATGACCCAGAAGGGCGCCGATCGCCTGCGTCTGGAGCTGGAACACATGAAGGGGCCGAAGCGCCAGTCGATCATCGCGGCCGTGGCCGAGGCGCGTGCGCACGGCGACCTGAAGGAGAACGCCGAGTACCACGCCGCGCGCGAGGAGCACGGATTCAACGAGGGTCGCATCGCTGAGCTGGAAGCCGCGCTGTCGAACTCGGAAATCATCGATACCGAGCGCCTCACCGTTGGCAAGCGCATCGTCTTCGGCGCCATCGTCGACCTCATCGACGCGGACACCGATGCCGAAGTGACTTACCAGATCGTTGGCGATGTCGAAGCCGATATCAAGAAAGGCCTCATTGCGGTGTCGTCGCCGATTGCTCGCGCACTCATCGGCAAGAGTGAAGGCGACGAGTTCGATTTCACGGCGCCCAATGGCGTGAAGACGTACTCGATCGAGAAGGTTCGCTATAGCTGATCGCTCGCGTCGTCGTGCCGGGACGGAGAAGCCCCTCATTCGAGGGGCTTTTTTGCTTTCCCGTAGGAGCCGATTCATCGGCGATCCCGCGGCAGCGGGCCGCGTTACCGTGAGTACCATTCGCCGCTGAAGCGGCTCCCACAGGTCTGCGGTTGCCACGGGGTGGCGGCTAGTTCAGGGCTTTCAGGATTCGCTCCAGCTTGTCAGGATTGCGCTGTATGTGAATCTGCGCGATGTGCTCGCCGTCGACGACATAGGTCTGCACGGATTCGAGTTTGCCATTGAGGAACCGCAACAACGACGTCTGGCCGTTGATCGTAGCCAGCTCCAGCCGCAGGCCGTACTTGTACCGAAGGTTCGCCGCATAGAAGAGCTGGGCAATACGCTGGCCGCCGAGCATGGGCTTCGGGAAGCTGGTGACCTTGCCACCGCCGTCGCCCATGAGCACGGCGTCGGTGGCGAGCATGGAACGGATGGCGGGGAAATCACCTGCGGACAGCGCGCTCGCGAAACGGTGCATCAACCGCCGATGGGTATCGGGCGTCACTGCCTGGCGGGGCCGTTCGTCGCGAATCTGGTCCTTGGCGCGGTGGACGAGCTGCCGGCACGCGGCCTCGCTCTTGCCCAGTGTCTGCGCGATCTCCGGGTAGTCCGAATCGAGCACCTCGCGCAGGAGGAAGGCGGCGCGCGCCTCCGGAGTCAGGCGCTCGAGCAGGAGCAGGAACGCCACCGACACATCGCTGGACAGCTCCTGCAGGGATTCGGGGGTAGCCGAGTCTTCGGTCAGCACCGGCTCCGGCAACCAGATGCCGGTGTATTGCTCACGGCGCGTCTTCGCCGCCCGCAGGCGGTCGATCGAGCGCCGGGTGGTGGCGGTGACGAGCCAGGCCTCGGCGTTGTCGATCGTGGCCTGGTTGGCCTCGTTCCAGCTGAGCCAGACGTCCTGCACGACATCCTCGGACTCGGAGACCGAGCCGAGCATGCGGTAGGCGATCCCGTGCAGGCGGGAGCGGAGCGCGGTAAATGTGGCGGTTGCGTCATCCATATATACCAAGACGTATCTCACCGGGTCGTTGTGACACGGTGGGATAGTCTAGCCGCCGCCGTCTTGGCGAACCTGCCTCAGTTCACGGGGGTGAGCACCGGCGCGTTCTGGTTCTTCAGCAGGAAGACCACGAACTTCGCCGGCTGGGTCTTGCTGGCGTTGCGGCCGACGGTGTGGATGTCGTTCGGACCTTCGTAGAAGGTGTCGCCCGGCTTGAGCACCTGCTCCTTCTGGCCCTTCACACCCATGATGATCGAGCCCTCCAGCACATAGACGATGGCGTGCGCGTCGTGGCGGTGGACGGGATCGACGGCACCCGGCGGGTAATCGACCGTGATGGTAAGGATCTCCTTGCCTGGGAAGTCGGGCAGGGGCTTGGTCATGTTCTCGGTGACCTTGGCCAGCGGCGCCGAAGCGTCGCCATGGGTGGCGGCGTCATGGGCGGCGGCGTTGCTAGCGATGACCAGCAGGAGCAGGGCGAGCGTCTTGAAGTGTCGCATGGTGGATACCTCGCGGGATGGGGAGCGAGGCGGCAGGCGCCTCGCCCCGGGGAGCTCGACTCAGGAAAGATTGGCCTTGTCGAGGCCGTAGGCCTTGTCAAAAATGCCCGGCTCGACATGGAAGGCGACATTCACGCGGTTCCAGGCATTAATGGTCATGACAGAGAATGTCAGGTCGGAGATTTCCTTCTCCGAAAGCTGCGTACGCACGCGCTCGTAGATCTCATCGGAAACGCCGTGGGCGGGAATCTGCGTCAGCACTTCGGCCCAGGCCAGGCAGGCACGCTCGCGCGGCGAGAAAAGGTTCGATTCACGCCAGATGGCGACATGGTGCAGGCGCAGCGCGCGCTCGCCCTGGATCGTCGCGTGCTTCACGTGCATGTCCACGCAGAAGGCGCAGCCGTTGATCTGCGAAACGCGCAGCTGGACGAGTTCGCGGATGGACTCTTCGATGGATGAGTGGCCGAGCGCCATGCTGAACTCGAGGAATTTCTTGGCCAGTTCCGGTGACTGCTTCTGATAGTCGACACGCATTTGATTGCCTCGTTAGCGATGGGGAAGTTGGGGATGAGGCAAAGGTTAGGGATGGCCACCCACCCCCGGTAGGTCCGTGCACGGGACCACCGTGTTGCGTAAGGAGCACCAATGTGGGAGCCGGCGATGGGGGTGAGGTGAGCTGGTTATCGCCGCTGAAGCGGCTCCCACACGGGGACATCCATTGGAGCGGTCACAAACGGGCCGGCTGCCGCGTCTATTGATCATGGACGAACCAAAAGACTCACCCGATGTGGTCTGGGCAGGATTGCTGGCATCGCTGGATCAGTTGCCTACGGATGCACGCATCGCCTTCCTCCTTAGCGAGGTATTCGACATGCGCGTGGAGGATGTCGCGGCGTTGATACGCAGTGACGCTCCCCGGTGTCGCGAGCTTGTCGAGCAGGCGCGTGCGCACATCCAGTCCGTCCGACACGAGCAGAAAGTACGCGGAGGCACCTCATGACAATCAATCGACTCGGCCCTGTCGCCGCCGAACCGGCGGACGCACTGGCCTCGAGTTTCTCAGCGAGTTACGCCGGAGTTATCGCTTTCATCACCGTGGTCAATGAAGGCAGTTTTGCCAGGGCCGCCGACCGGCTCGGTATCGGCCGATCGGCGGTCAGTCGCAGCGTGCAGAAGCTGGAAGGGCAGGTAGGCGCGCGGCTTTTCATTCGCACGACGCGAAGCAACGCCCTGACCCGCGAAGGCGAAATCTTCTTCGAGAACTGCAAGCCCGGTGTCGACCGCATTACCCAGGCGCTGGCCGATATGCAGGAGCTGCGCGAGGGCCCGCCACGTGGACAGCTTCGCATCAGCTCGGCGGTCGGCTTCGGGCGCAAGGTCGTCGCTCCGTTGCTGAGCGACTTTCGTGACCTCTACCCGGAGATCGCGGTCGACCTTCTGCTCGACGATCACACGGCGGATTTCACGACGGACCAGATCGACGTCTCTTTTCGGAATGGACGCATGGAAGACAGCCAGGTGATCGCGCGCCAGCTGATTCCGATGCAGATGATCGTCTGCGCATCGCCGGGCTATGCCGCGACGCATGGCCTGCCGCATAGCGTGGCCGAGCTGGCCGATCACCATTGCCTCAACTTCCGTCTCGCCTCCGGTCGCATCCACGAGTGGGAGTTCAAGGTCGAAGGGCGCCTGCAGAAAGTGTTGCCCAAGGCGATGCTCACCTTCAACGACACCGACCTGCTGATGGATGCGGCGCTCGACGGTCGCGGCCTTGCGCAACTGGCCGCCTACCAGGTGTGCGAGCACCTGCGCGCGGGTCGGCTCGTGGCGTGTCTACCGCAATACGCGCCCGACGATCGCGGTCATTACATCTGTTACCTCAGCCGCCAACAGTTGCCGTCGCGTATCCGCGTCTTCATCGACTACATGATCACCCGCGTACGTGCGCTGGATCTGCAATGCATCGGCAGCCTCTCCGTTCTCGCTGTGCTCGGCAACCTGCTCGGCGACGCGTTGACCGGCGCCGTCTGACGATTGGTGCATGAAAAGCAACACGGTAGTCCCGTCGAGGGTTCTACCGGCAAGCACGCCGGACGCCTAATGTTTTGACACCCCCGCCAGGCTGCTTCCATGCCCTGGCACCATGTTCGTTCGAACAGGAGATATCCCATGAAAATTCTCGTCATCGGCGGCTCAGGTCTTATCGGGAGCAAAGTGGTCCCGCGTTTGCGTGCGCTTGGCCACGACGCGATCTCGGCATCTCCCTCATCGGGCGTCAACACGCTGACCGGTGAAGGCCTCGACGCGGCCATGGCGGGTGTCGACACCGTGCTCGACCTGAGCAACTCCCCGTCGTTTGCCGACAAGGACGTGCTCGAGTTCTTCCAGACGACCGGTCACAACATCGCCAAAGCCGAAATGAAGGCCGGCGTGAAGCACCATGTCGCACTTTCCGTGGTCGGTGCCGATCGCCTGCCTGATAGCGGCTACCTGCGCGCGAAGGTCGTGCAGGAAAAGCTTATTCGGGATTCCGGCGTGCCATACACCATCGTTCGCTCGACCCAGTTCTTCGAGTTCCTCAATGGCATCATCCAGGCAAGCGCCAAGGGTGAGTCCGTACACCTCTCCACCGGCTACATGCAGCCGATCGCCTCCGAAGATGTCGCCGACGCGATGACGACCGCGACGGTGGGCGCCCCGGTCAACGGCATGATCGAGATCGGTGGTCCGGAGAAGATCCGCATGGCCGATCTCGTCCAGCGCTTCCTCGCCGCGATCAAGGATCCGCGCCAGGTCATTCCCGATCCGAAGGCTTTGTACTTCGGCACCGTGCTGGAGGACAACTCGCTGGTGGCGGGCGAAGGCGCGAAGCTCGGCAAGATCGACTTCGATGCCTGGATCAGGCAGTCCGAATTCGCGAAGGCCGGGGCGGCCGCATAAGAAGCCACAGAACGGCACACCCATGACCCTGACGCGCCCTCCCGTTTCCTTTCTGGATCGCTACACCGGCGAGGACTTCTCGCCGTTGTATACCGCCACAGTGTGTGTCACGGGAGGGGAAGCGGCGCATGGACGCGCCTCGGGTGTGGCGCGCTCGCAGGACGGCACGCTCGACCTGGAGCTGCGCATGCCGACTCAGCTAGGCGGCCCGGGCGGCGGCACCAACCCCGAAGAGCTGTTCGCGGCCGGCTTCGCGGCATGTTTCCACGGCGCCCTCAGCCTGCTCGCCGCGCGGGCAGGCCTGTCGATTCCCGATGCGCATGTCACCGCGTCTGTGACCTTCGGCCGGGATCCCATGGATGGGCTGTTCACCCTCGTCGCCGGTGTTCGTATTGCGCTACCCAGCCTCGACCGCGCGGTTGCGGAACAGCTGGTGCGCAACACCGAGCGTATCTGTCCTTACGCCAAGATGGCCCGCCAGGGCATCGAGTGCATTGTTTCGCTAGAGCCATGAACGAAAGTCGTCTTCCTCCCTGGGCGCGCGAGCGCCTGCAACGCTTCATCGACGCCCACCTCGGGCGCCGCCTGGCGATCGCCGAGCTTGCTTCGTCGATTGGCTACAGCGAGTCGTACTTCTTCCGCGCTTTCAAGGCGAGCTTCGGCAGTACACCGCATGCCTATGTGCTGATGCGCCGCCTCGAGCGCGCGTGCGAGCTCATGCTCGCCACCGACGACGCACTCTGCGACATCGCAGTGCGCTGTGGCCTCGCCGATCAGGCCCACTTCACCCGCCGCTTCCGCCGTGCCTTCGACACGCCGCCGGGCGAATGGCGGCGCCGCGAGCGCGCTGTCACATTCCCCCCATAAGACCAACGTAGGGTGGCGCGGGGCAAAAACCTGCCTAAGATGCGATCCGGGTAGTACCACTCACAGGCAGGGGAAAAACGCATGGCGGGGAACGGAACGGCCAGCTTGCTGGCGCGGGAACGGACGATTGCGGGACCGAAGTTCAACCGCTGGCTGGTGCCACCGGCAGCCCTCGCCATCCACCTGTGTATCGGCATGGCCTACGGGTTCTCCGTGTTCTGGCTGCCCATGACCAAGCTGGTACCGGGCGCCGATGCCGCCGTCTGTGCGAGCCAGGGGTTTCTCGACCAGCTCACCACGACCACCTGTAACTGGACCGTCCCCTCGGTCAACCACATCTTCGAAACCTTTATCGCCATGCTCGGCCTCGCCGCGGCGATCTGGGGCGGCTGGCTCGAACACGCCGGCCCGCGCAAGGCAGGCTTCATCGCCGCATGCTGCTGGGGCGGCGGCCTGGTGCTGGGTGGCATCGGTGTCTCGATTCACCAGCTGTGGCTGGTCTACCTCGGCTGCGGATTACTGGGTGGCGTAGGGCAGGGGCTGGGTTACATCACGCCGGTGTCCACGCTGATCAAATGGTTTCCCGACCGCCGTGGCCTGGCCACGGGTTTCGCCATCATGGGGTATGGCGGGGGCGCGATGATCGGTGCGCCGATCGCCGTGAAACTCATGGATGTCTTCAAGAACGGCGAGATCCCTGGCGTGTCGACCACGCTCATCGTCATGGGCGTGATTTACTTCGTGGCGATGTCGCTAGGCGCCTTCGGCTTCCGTGTCACCCCGAACGGCTGGAAGCCGGTGGGTTATCAGGTGGCCACGGCGGACGTGTCCAAGCGACCGATGATCAGCCACGCTCACGTGCATCTGAATCGCGCGTGGAAGACGCCGCAGTTCTGGTTGATCTGGGGCGTGCTGTGCATGAACGTGACCGCCGGCATCGGCGTGCTGTCCATGGCCAGCCCGATGCTTCAGGACGTGTTCGGTGCCGGCCTGCTCGGTGTCGATCCGGGTACGGCGCTCACCGCCGCACAGAAGACCGCCATCGCCGCGGCGGCCGCAGGGTTGGTCGGTCTTATCAGCCTGTTCAATTCGGCAGGTCGCCTGGCCTGGGCCTCCGCGTCGGATTTTCTCGGTCGCCGGTTCACTTACTGCGTCTTCTTCATTCTTGGCATCGTTCTGTACTGCCTTCTACCGACGCTTGGCCATCTGGGCATGGCGGCGATGTTCGTCATTACCGTCTGCGTGATCCTGTCGATGTACGGCGGCGGTTTCGCGACCGTGCCTGCCTACCTGGCGGATATGTTCGGCACGCAGATGGTCGGTGCCATCCACGGCCGGTTGCTGACCGCCTGGTCGGTGGCTGGCGTGGCCGGTCCGATGCTCATCGCCGGCATCCGTGAGGCGCAGCTAGGCGCGGGCGTGGCGAAGAACCTCGTTTACGACCGCACGCTGTACATTCTCGCGGGCCTTCTGCTGATCGGCTTGATCTGCAACCTGCTGGTCCGCCCGGTCGACCCGAAGTACCACATGACCGAGGAAGAGCTTGCGCGTGAGCGCTCGCTGCAGCATGAAGTGCAGGCCTCCGATGCCACCGTCGCCGCCGCGGCGCGCGGACCGTTCGGTGCAGTCGGCGTGCTGGCCTGGCTGGCCGTCGGTATTCCGTTCCTGATCGGGGTGTGGATCGCCTTGCAGAAGGCGTCGGCACTTCTTTAGCCTCGAAAACGGCCACCCCGAAAGAGGTGGCCGTTTTCGTTGTTCTCTTACCTGTGCCGCCCTTTCGAGCGGCCGGTCCGTCATTCCGGCTGGGTAGCGATAGCGGCCGGGACGTTGCCGACGTTGACCGTAGCGACCACCTTGTTGGTGAACGGGTTGATCACGGAAACCGAGTGGGAACCTGCGTTAGTGACATACACGCGGCCGAACGTGCGGCTGACGGCCAGCGGGCCCGGCAGCGCGCCAACCGGCACGGTGGCGATGACCGCGCTGTTGAGCGGATTGATCACGGACACGGTGGAATCGGAGACGTTGGAAACGTAGACAGGCAGGCCGATTGGGCTGGTCACGACGGCACCGGCGCCGTTGCCGGCGGCGATCGTCGACTTCACCTGGTTGGTGAAAGCGTCGATGACCGAGACATTGTTGGAGTTGCTGTTGGCAACATAGATGCGAGCGCCCAGCGGGCCTACATCCAGGCCATTGGGTGCGACCCCGACAGGAACCGTGGCGACCACGGCCTTGGTACGGGTGTCGATCACCGATACCGTATTCTCGCCAATGTTGGACGTGTAAACGAACTTGCCGCTGGGACCTGTCGCCACGTTGAAAGGCAGGGCGCCAACGTCGACCGAAGCGACAACAGCGTTCTTGGTCACGTCGACAATAGACACCGTGTTGTCGTTGGCATTCGCTACGTAGATAGTGCGCCCATCCGGGCTTACGGTCACACCGAACGGAAAGCCGCCGACAGGTACCGACGCCACGACGGCGTTGGTAGCTGCCTTGATGACGGAGACGGTATTGTCGTTGCCGTTGGTGACATAGATCTCGGCACCGTTCGGACTCACGGCGATGCCCTGCGGATTGCCGCCCACCGGGATCGTCGCGGTCACGGCGTTGCTCGTGGTGTCGATCACCGAGACCGTGTTATCGGCCTGGTTCACCACGTAGGCATTTTTGTTGAATGCAGCGGCAGGCAGGGCAACGACCGCCAGCAGCAGCGGAACGGCGCAGCGCGTCATCTTGTTCATCATGCGATACCTCAGAAGTTGATTATGGGCGCAATATCACGCCCGCCATGAAGCTATGTCGGGGCATGGGCCTTCGACATATCTCGACGATCGTATGCAGCGCGCGGGTGGCGATATCTCACAACCACCCGCTTCGGAGCCTGCCCACACCGCTACGTGCTGAGCGATATGACGGTATCGGAGCTTCGTTACCGGGAGTTTCCCCGGGGGTTACGCCGGACATTGCAGGCTTGTGGCAGCGGGTTTCAGCAAGAGAACCGGGTGACCGTCCTACTTCAACCGTGGGAGCCGTACCGCTATGATCCGCACGGGGCGGCCTCAAGGGGAGGATTCGCCAATTCGGGCCAGGGGCAGGTCCTCTGAGCTCACAGGATGAGTGAAATGGGAAACGCAATCGAATTCCTGGCGCGTCTTGGTCAAGATGCGTCGGTGCGCCACGCGTCCGACGAAACCCTTGCCTCCCTCGTAAGCGAGGCCGGCCTGGTTGAGGCTATGACGGCACTTCGTGCCCACGCGGAACAGAGCCACTACTTCGTCGGCCAGATGCCTGGCCCTCAGCCAGAGTAAAAGGCAGGAAGACGAACCCGGGGAGGGTTAGATGGCCAATCCGCCTGACGCGCCGCAAGGGAGCCTGGTCTGTGTCGGCGTCGGCATGACGCTCGGTTCGCACCTTACGCCGATTTCGAAAAGCGAGATCGAGCGCGCGGATGTCGTGTTTGCCGGGGTGTCTGATGCCCTGGTGGAAATGTGGCTGCGCGGTATGCATCCGGATGTGCGTAGCCTTCAGCCGTACTACGCCGAGGGCAAGTCGCGGCGTCGTACCTACGAGGAGATGGTCGAGGCGATCCTTACCGAGGTTCGTTCGGGAAAGCGCGTCTGCGGTGTTTTCTACGGCCATCCGGGGATCTTTGCGCTCGCTCCGCATCGCTCCATCGAGATGGCCCGCGCCGAGGGCTACGAAGCGCGGATGGAGCCAGGCATCTCCTCGGAGGACTGCCTGTATGCGGATCTCGGCATCGATCCGGGCCTGCTTGGCTGCCAGCATTTCGAGGCTACGCAATTCCTGCTCCACAGGCGCAACGTCGATCCGGCGGCCTGGTTGTTCCTCTGGCAGGTCGGCCAGGTCGGCGATCTCTCGCTGGGCAAGCTGGGTACGGGCGAGCCGTATCGCCAGATCCTGGTGGATGTCCTCGCCCGACACTATCCGCTCGACCATCCGGTCATCATCTACAGCGTGCCGACCCTGCCGATCGAAGCGCCATCGATTCGGCGCATCCAGCTGGCCGACCTGCCGGGGACACACATCACGACCTCGGACACCGTGGCATTGGCGCCGGCCCGTGCCCTGGTTCCCGACGAGGAAATCCGAAGCCGCCTGGCATCGCTGAGGCGATCCGAAGTGGCTTGACGCTGCTCCAGCCAGGAGAGCGCATGCCACCGTTGATCGACGGCCCATCCCTTTGGTCGAGACCGTTTGGCCGGGTTACACGCCAGGGGCGTCTGGCGGTATCATCGCCGCGCGAGCGACCTCGTGGGGAGGAGACGCCGCCAGATCCGGCAGGCCCGGAGCTCAAGGGATGAGAGATGGGGAACATCGTAGAGTTTCTGGCTCGGGTGGGACAGGATGCCGCCTTGCGGCACGCGTCCGCCGAAGATATGGCAGCCGAGCTTGAGGCCGCCGGCATCGCGCCGGATGTAAGCGCACAGATCCGTGCCGGCAGCGCCGGTGGCCTTCGTTTGCTGCTTGGGCAGGGCGTGTTCTTTGCATCGCTCATGCCGCCTGGTCCGGAGAAGGATCGGGAAGAGGACGAAGAAGGTGATCGTCAGGACGACGACGAGGATGAGGAAGGCGACGAGAAGCTTTCCCTGTCTTCCGAGTCGCACACGCGTCTCTGATCCGATGAGGCGGGTACCCCGCCCACTGCGATGGATGCTGGCGATGGCTCTTGCCATCGCCAGCGGCTTCGCCGCCGCCGTACCTTCGTCAGACGACGTGGCGACGTCGACCACCAATGCGGTCGAGTTGGCCGATGCAATAAAGCTCTCCGACTTCCCGCGCTTCAGCGGGATCCTGTCGACGCTCGAAGCCAATTCCGCCTCGCTCTCGGACTACTCACGCTGGAAACTCCGCTACCTGCTCGGGTGGCGCGCGGTTTACCTGGGCGATTACGAGCGCGCGCGAAGCCTGCTTGACGATGTCGCGGACAATGCGTCGAACAATCTGCTGCGGTTCCGCGCCATGGCCACGCTGGTGAACCTCCTCGGGGAGGGGCATCGCTACCAGGCCGCCTTCGTTCGCCTGAGTCAGTTGCAGGACATGATGCCTTCCATCCGGGACGCGAACGCGCGTTTCCAGGCTTTGGGCGAAGCATCCCAACTGCTCAGTTCGGCCGGCCAGTACGACCAGGCCGAGGCTTACGCCAAGATGATGATCGATGATCCGCCGCCGGGGCAGACCATCTGCAAGGGCGCACAGCATCTGTTGCGCGCGCAGCGCGACGCAAAAAAGATCGGTGCGCTCGACCCCTTGTTCGACCGCGCTATCGAAGCGTGCATGGCCGCCGGAGACACGCTGTTCGGGCAGATCATGCGTGGCGATGTAGCGTGGTTCTATCTTGCACAAGGACGGCCGGAAGACGCCGTCGCCCTGTTGACGCAGTATGGCGATGCCATGCGTCAACTCAACTACAGCACGCTTTCATCGGAAGTGGACGCGACGCTTGCCCAGGCTTACCTCCGCATGGGCAAGATGAATGAAGCTCGTCACTTCGCCAATTCGGCGCTTGCCCGTGCCGTGAAGGGTGAATACACCGAGGCCCTGACCCAGGCCTACGACGTGCTCTATCGCGTCGAGAAACAGGCCGGAAACACCGCCGCGTCTCTCGCATACCACGAGCAGTTCATGGCGGCGGACAAGGCTTATCTGACCGATGTCAGCGCACGCGGCCTGGCGTTCCAGTTGGTCGACCAGCAGGTCACCGCGAAGAAGGCCGAAGTCCAGACGCTAAACAAGCAGAATGAAATCCTTCGCCTGAATGGTGCACTGGACCGCAAGGATGTCGAGACCGGTCGTCTCTACATCGTGGTTCTAGCTGCTGCTTTGGCGGCCATTGTCTGGCTGGTGCTGTGGCTGCGCCGCTCGCAGATGCGCTTCATGAAGCTTGCACGCCGCGACGGTCTCACCGGCATTTGCAACCGGGAACATTTCGTCGAGCAGGCCGATCGCGTACTCGCCTACGGCGCGCGCTCCGATCGCGGGCTTTGCCTCATTCTGTTCGACCTGGATCACTTCAAGAACGTCAACGACACCTACGGTCACGCCGTGGGTGACGAAGTGCTCAAGCGTGCGGTCGATGTGTGTCACCGCGCACTACATGCTTGCGATGTGTTTGGTCGGCTCGGTGGCGAGGAGTTCGCCATTCTCCTGCCCGATTGCAGTCCGGCGCAGGCACGCGCGCGTGCCGAACAGCTGCGTCTGTCCATCTCGGCGACGTCGGCCACGCAGTCGCGTCCCGAGCTGGCGGTGACGGCGAGCTTTGGCGTCTCGTCTACGTTGCAGTGCGGCTTCGAGCTGCATCGGCTGCTCGTGGTGGCGGATGCGGCGCTTTATCGCGCCAAGCGGGCAGGGCGCAATTGCGTGTTCATGGGCGACACGGGGGATATTCCGGATTCGCCGTATCTGACCGAGGCGCGTGGGTAATGCTGGCATGGGCATAAAAAAAGGCCGCTTTCGCGGCCTTTTTTATTACCCGTCGCGGCTGATGATCAGCGCTGACGAGCCTTGAAACGGGGGTTGCTCTTGCAGATCACGAACACTTTGCCGCGACGGCGAACGACTTTGCAGTCACGGTGACGCGACTTCGCGGACTTCAAAGAGGAAAGCACCTTCACGGCTAGCTCCTGAAACTTTAAGGACAAGGAAAAACGGAATTGTAGCGATCCGGTCGGCGTTACGCAAGCGCCGGGAAAGATTGACCTTTCAGGCGAGGCCAAGTGCGGTGCGGGCCTCGCGTACCGTGCGAAGGAAGCTGTCGAGCACGGGAGACGTATTGTCGACGCGACTGGCCACCGCAAGCAACAGGAAGGCTTCCGGGTCGTCCACGGGCACGAAGGCGACGCCGTCCATATGCACCGCCCGCAACGAGGCCGGCACCAGTGCCAGCCCCAATCCAGCGGCCACCAGCGGCAGCAGGGAAGGGATCTGCTGGGCCTCCTGACGCACGTTGGGGCGGAACTTGGCCTTGTTTGCGAGCAGCATCAGGCGGTCGATCAGGGTGGCGGCATGGGCGCGCGGCGGTGCCACGAAGCGCTCGTGGGCCAATTCCTCCATACGCAGCGATTCGCGGCCGGCGAAGCGATGGCGGGTCGGCAGGGCAATGACCAGGGGCTCATGGTCGATCACCTCGACATTGAGCTGGCGGGCGTTGGCCACCCCCTCGGGGTGGGCCCGGAGCAGACCTACGTCGATCTGGCCGCTGAGAATCGCGTCGTACTGGGCGCCGGTGAGCATTTCCCCCAGGTGCAGGCTGACGCCAGGCGCCGCTTGTGTGAAGCGGAGCAAGGTTTCCGGCAGCGCGCGGTGGAATGATACGGACACGGCATAGGCCAGCCTCAGCTGGCCGGTGAACCCGGCGGCCGCCTCAGTCACCACGGTTCGCGCACTCTCCGCCCGCGCCAGGATCGCCTTGGCTTCGAGCAGGAAGAGGCGGCCGGGCTCCGTAAGGGCCACGCGGCGGCGGTTGCGATCGAGCAGGCGCACGCCGAGATCCGCCTCCAGGGCAAGGATCTGCTGCGACAGCGGAGGCTGCGAGATATGCAGGCGCTGGGCGGCCTGGGTGAAGCTGAGGGTTTCCGCCACTTCCACGAAGTAGCGCAGCTGGCGCAGATCGAACATAGTCGATTTTCGTCTAAGTGAGTGGTGAAAGATATATTGGCCAGAATTTCCTAGGAAATCTATCATTCGCCTCGACCTACCAATCAACCCTCCCCCTGGGTCGGTAGGTCCCTCGCCCCGCATCGACGCTAAACACCGGTATCTGGCCTACCTCCCCCCCCGAGGCCCATACCGAGGCGTCCTCTGCGGGGCGACTTTATTTCTGCGGTCGGAACGTTGCGGGACCCGCTCTTTGTGGGAGCCGCTTCAGCGGCGATCCCGCGGCAGCGGGCAGGGGTGCGGCTAGCACCCAATCGCCGATAAATCGGCTCCCACAACGCATCGGCTCCTACACAAAGCTCGTGGCGTCTAGAGCTTTGAGGTGAACGCGCATTCGGTGCTGGCGCGCACGTGACCTTCGTCGACACCGGGTGCCAGCTCGATCAGCTCGAGACCGTCGGGCGTGACGTCGAACACGGCCAGGTCGGTGATGATGCGGTCGACCACGCCTTTGCCGGTGAGCGGCAGGTTGCACTGGGTGAGGATCTTGGGCGTGCCGTCTTTGGCGGTGTGTTCCATCACCACGACCACGCGCTTCACGCCGGCGACCAGGTCCATCGCGCCGCCCATGCCCTTGACCATCTTGCCGGGCACCATCCAGTTGGCGATGTCGCCTTCGGCGGTGACCTGCATGGCGCCGAGGATGGAGATATCCACATGGCCGCCGCGGATCATCGCGAAGGAGTCCGCGCTGGAGAAGTACGCCGCGCCGGGGCGGGCGGTGACGGTCTGCTTGCCGGCGTTGATCAGGTCGGCGTCCACTTCGTCTTCGGTGGGAAAGGGGCCGATGCCGAGCAGGCCGTTTTCGGACTGCAGCCACACGTCCACGCCGTCGGGCAGGTGGTTGGCGACCAGGGTCGGCAGGCCGATACCCAGGTTCACGTAGTCGCCGTCGGAGAGTTCCAGGGCGGCGCGCTGCGCCATCTGTTCACGAGTCCAGGCCATGATGTTCTCCTCAGGCGCGCACGGTGCGCTGTTCGATGCGCTTGGACGGCGCGGGATTGTGCACGATGCGATCGACGTAGATGCCCGGCGTGTGGACCTGGTCCGGGTCCAGCTCGCCCACTTCCACCATGATCTCGACTTCGGCGATGCACACCTTGCCAGCCGTCGCGGCCATGGGATTGAAGTTGCGCGCGGTCTTGCGATAGACGAGGTTGCCGGAAGGGTCGGCCTTCCACGCTTTCACCAGCGCCACGTCCGCCACGATGGAGCGCTCCATCACGTACATGTTGCCGTCGAACTCGCGGGTTTCCTTGCCCTCGGCCACCTGGGTGCCGTAACCGGTGCGGGTGAAGAAGGCGGGGATACCCGCGCCGCCGGCGCGCAGCTTCTCGGCCAGGGTGCCCTGCGGCGTGAACTCGACTTCGAGCTCGCCGGCAAGGAACTGGCGTTCGAACTCCTTGTTTTCGCCCACGTACGAGGAAACCATCTTGCGGATCTGGCGGGTGGCCAGCAGCAGGCCGAGGCCCACGCCATCGATGCCGGCGTTGTTGGACACGGCGGTCAGGTTCTTGACCCCGGAATCGCGCAGGGCTTCGATCAGAAGCTCGGGAATACCGCAGAGGCCGAAGCCGCCCACGGCGATGATCTGTCCGTCGGCCACGAGGCCGGCCAGTGCCTCACGGGCGCTGGCGACACGTTTGTCGCGCGAGTGCGACTTCACCTGGTTCATGCGTTGTCGAGTCCATCCGGGCGGTCCCGCCGCCGGTTCGCCCGCCATCATAGCCGAGCGCCATCACGTCCCGTGGTAGTTCATGGGTTCACGCTGGTCCATGGTGCTGGGCAGCAAAGTCGGATACGACCAAGAACTTCTGCCCGGTTGGCGGTTTGATTGACTGGTGTACTGCTACCCGTCTCCCGCAATTCCCCAAACTGGAGGTTCTCGTGAGCAAGCAGAAGATTGGCGTGATCGGCATGGCCGTGATGGGCCGCAACCTGGCCTGGAACATCGAAAGCCGCGGCCACGCCGTTTCCATCTTCAACCGAAGTAAGGAAAAAACCGACGAGGTGATGTCCGAAAGCAAGGACAAGCAACTCGTGCCCACGTACTCGCTGGAAGAATTCGTCGACTCCCTGGAAAAGCCCCGCCGCATCCTGCTCATGGTGCAGGCCGGCAAGGGCACCGACGCCGTGATCGAGCAGCTTCGCCCGTTACTGGACAAGGGTGACATCCTGATCGATGGCGGCAACACCTACTACAAGGACACGGTGCGCCGTGGCGAGGAGCTCGCCAAGGATGGCTTGCACTTCATCGGCACCGGCGTGTCCGGTGGCGAGGAGGGTGCGCTGAAGGGGCCGTCGATCATGCCCGGCGGTCCGCGCGACGCCTATGACCTCGTTGCCCCGATTCTTACCGAGATCGCCGCCAAGGCGCCGGACGGTGAGCCCTGCGTCACCTATATCGGCCCCGGCGGCGCGGGTCACTACGTGAAAATGGTGCACAACGGCATTGAATATGGCGATATGCAGCTCATCGCCGAGAGCTACGCCGTGCTCAAGCACGTGCTTGGCCTGGACAACCAGGAACTGGCCGATGTCTACAGCGAATGGAACGAGGGCGAGCTGGACAGCTTCCTGATCGAGATCACCTCGAAGATATTCGGCAAGAAGGACGACAAGAGCGACAAGATGCTTGTCGACATGATCCTCGACCGCGCTGCACAGAAGGGCACCGGCAAGTGGACCAGCCAGAGTGCGCTCGACCTTGGCGTGCCGCTTACCCTGATCACCGAGTCCGTCTTTGCCCGTGGCCTGTCGTCCATGAAGGAGGAGCGCGTCGCGGCGAGCAAGGTGTTGGCCGGTCCGAAGGCGGAGAAGTTCACAGGCGATCGTTCGGCGTTCAAGGAATCCGTGCGTCGCGCCCTCTACATGAGCAAGCTTATCTCGTACGCCCAGGGTTTTGCCCAGCTGCGTGCGGCGTCGGACGAAAACGACTGGAAGCTGGACTACGGCGCCATCGCGAAGATCTTCCGCGCCGGCTGCATCATCCGTGCGCGCTTCCTGCAGAAGATCACCGATGCCTATAAGCACGAAGGCAACCTCAAGAACCTGCTCCTGGACCCGTACTTCCGGGATATCGTCCAGAACTACCAGGGGGCGTTGCGCGAGGTGGTCGCCGAGGCCGTTCGGGTAGGCGTGCCGGTGCCGGGCTTCGCCGCTGCTATCTCCTACTACGACAGCTACCGGGCCGACACGCTTCCGGCGAACCTCATCCAGGCCCAGCGCGACTATTTCGGTGCCCATACCTTCGAGCGGGTGGACGAGAAGGGCAGCTTCCACGCCGAGTGGGCCGCGGAATAACGCCTCTGGTCTGTGTGGGAGCCGCTTCAGCGGCGATGAGGGAGCCGCTTCAGCGGCGATCCCGCGGCAGCGGGACAGGTCATCGCAACCTGGCTACCGCCGATGAATCGGCTCCTACGAGGGGCAGCCGCCGGCTTGTAGGCGGACTTGCGTCGCGGCTTCAAGCGCAAGAACTAGCGCTGACGGGGAGCCTCCCTTTAGAGTTGGCGAAATCGAGAGGGCCGCCGCCGGTGCGGCGGCTCTTTCGCGACCAACGAGGGAGTACGTTGTTTGATCCTGAGACGTAAGCTGACCGGCGCCGTGGCGCTCGCGGTGGCGCTGGCCGGATGTTCGACGCTGCCTCAGCCGCGCGACGACGGGGCGCTCCAGCGCGAAGCCATGGCAGGCACCGAAAAACCCGCACCCCGGTCGGTGGTGGTCCCCAATAGCAATCCGGCCACCCCCGGCGTGGCCCCGCCGGAAGTCACCACGGGCACGGGCGAGTTCGTCAAGGCCGTGGGCCTGGCCAAGCCGACGCCGGTCGCCGAAGGCGCGGGCACGGTGACCTTCAATTTCGAGAACCAGCCGGTCGAGTCGGTGGTGAAAGCCATCCTGGGCGATCTGCTGCACGAGAACTATTCGATCGTGCCGGGCGTGCAGGGCAATGTGTCGTTCTCGACCTCGCAGCCGGTCACGGCCGAGCAGGCCCTGCCGATTCTCGAGACGCTGCTGTCGTGGACGGGCAACGCGCTCGTCCACAGCAACGGCCGCTATGTGGTCATGCCGGCCAAGGATGCCGTCGCCGGTAACCTCGTACCGAGTATCGGGGCGAATGCGCCTGCCGGTGGCCTGCAGGCGCGACTGTTCCCGCTCCACTACATCTCGGCCACCGAGATGCAGAAGCTTATCAAGCCTTTCGCGCGCGCCGATGCGGTGTTGTTGGCTGACCCCACGCGCAACGTGCTGGTCATGGCCGGCACGCCGAGTGAGCTGGAGAACTACCAGCGCACCGTGGCCACCTTCGACGTGGACTGGTTGCGCGGCATGTCCGTGGGCGTATTCAGCCTGCAACGCGCCGAGGTCAAGGACCTCACGCCGATGCTCGACAAGCTGTTCGGCGACAAGGGCAATACGCCGATGGCGGGGCTTTTGCGCTTCATCCCCATCGAGCGGACCAATTCGCTGGTGGTGATCAGCCCGCAGCCGGCCTACCTGGACGAAGTGCGCAGCTGGATCGACCGCATCGATCACGGTGGCGGCAACGAAGCGCAGCTCTACGTCTATGACGTGCGCAACGTGCAGGCGTCGGATCTGGCCGATTACCTTTCGGACATCTACGGGGGCGGATCCAGCGGCGGTCGGTCCGGCGATCGCGGGGGCAAGGTCGGTCCGGGATTGAGTTCCGGCACGCTCGGAAGTGACAGCGATTCCAACCGTGGCGGTTCCGGCTCCGGTTTCGGCAACAGCTCGGGCACGTTTGGCAGTGGCTCGTCGTCCTCGTCTTCGGGCGGTTACCTCAATACGACCAGCGGAAACGGCATCAACGGGTCTTCGTCCGGCATCGGCGGCAGCGGTTCGTCGTTCGGCGGCTCGCAGAGTGGCTTTGCCGGTAGTGGATTCGGTGACGACGATAACTCGCATCGCTCGCACAGCGGCGGCATCACCACCGACGAAGGCGTGCGTATCACCTCGGTCGATTCGAACAATCAGCTGATGGTGCGTTGCCGCCCCGCGCAGTGGGCCGAGATCGAGCAGGCGATCAAGCGCCTCGATGCCGTGCCGCTGCAGGTGCAGATCGAAACACGCATCCTCGAAGTCGCGCTGACGGGTAACTACCAGTTCGGCGTGCAGTGGTACCTGGAAGGGCTGGTGGGATCGACCAATGGTCAGCCGACCCAGCCGGGCAACAAGCAGCAGTGGGCCCTGGGTGGCGGCGGCGCTTCCTTCAGCCCGGGCAAGGACAGCTTCTTCTACTCCTTCGTCAACAACGACATCTCCGTGGCGCTGCATGCGATGGAGACCAGCGGCAACACGAAGACCTTATCCGCGCCGTCGCTGGTGGTGCTGAACAACCAGAAGGCGCACATCCAGATCGGCGACCAGATTCCGATCACGCAGACCTTCGTCAACACGGGCGCGAACACGGATAACACGATCGGCCAGGTGGAGTACAAGGACACCGGCGTGATCCTCAACGTGCGTCCGCGCGTCAATCCGGGTGGCCTGGTTTATCTCAACATCAACCAGGTGGTGAGTTCGCCGGGTGCCAAGGACACGACCACCGGCAACTTCCCGATCCAGCAGCGTGAGGTGGCCACGCAGGTCGCGGTACAGAGCGGGCAGACGGTGTTGCTTGGTGGCCTGATCAAGCAGGACGAGGGCACGACGGATACCGGCATTCCGGGTCTTAATCGCATCCCGATCTTCGGTCGCCTGTTCGGGCAGACCAATCGCAGTCGTAACCGCACGGAGTTGATCGTGCTGATTACACCGCGTGTCATCACCAATGGCGATGAAGCCAAGCAGGTGACGGATGAGTACCAGCGGAAGTTTGAATCGCTGCAGCCGTATCGCGACGGTGCAGTGAAGCCGCGCGCTGCGGAGCCCACCGTCACCGTGCCCCTGCACCCGTAAAACGCGCCCGCTGGCGCGGGATCGCCGATGAATCGGCTCCTACCGGGCGGGGGGAGTCGCTAGTGGCGTGGGATAGACGACCTTCGGGCGATAGGGTTGGACTGAGGTGCCGAGGTTGGGGCCCATGCGGTGACTCAGGCTGTTGGCGTTGTAGAGGCCGATGGTGTTCGAGGGGCGTTTGGTGATGTCGGCATCGCCGGGCATCGGCACCGGGGTTACGTTGGTTGTCACGAGTTGGTTGAGGCAGGCGTAGGACAAGGCTGCGGTACTCGCGTCGTCATGCTCAACGCACCCAGGTGTCGCCGAAGCATGCACGCCGGGCAGGGTGACGACGCCCTTCGTGTCCTGCGCGAAGGCGCCAGACGTTGCCGCGGCGGCGAGTACGAACACCAGTTGCCGAATACGCATACATCATTCCCTGAGGCTTCGCTGCGTTGGATACCACGCGCGGCAAGCCCTGCGTAAGTGGCGTGGCCGTTGTCATGGTCGTGTCACTCTTCCTGTCACAAAAACAGCGCTGTTGTGTCATTTACCGCGCCTAGCCTTCCCACGAGACAAGTCCCCGTCCCGTACGCCCATGCGCGAAGGAATGACCGTGACACGCTGCGTTTTCGCGCTGGTCGCGTGCTCCATCCTGTTCGCGTCGCCGCAGATCGTGGCGCAGGTGCGTGCTCCGGCGGAGGCATCACAGGGGTCGGAAGAAACGCATGCGCCAACGCGCTTCGACATCGACGCACAGCCGCTCGCGACCGCTCTTCGCGGTTACAGCGAAGCCACGGGTATTGCTGTCCTCTTCGATGACTCGCTCGTGGCGGGACGTTCGTCGCCCGGCATTCACGGCACCGTCGATCCGCGCGATGCGTTACGTGTTTTACTCGTCGGAACGGGCCTCAACGCCCATTTCGCCTCGATGAACGCGTTCACTGTCACCGCCGATCCGGCGACCGAAACGGATACGCCGAAGGCCTCCGTAGCGGACGTGAATGACGATGCCCCGTCCCTCGACGAGCGCGGCGCCGCCGCGATCCAGGCCGCGATCGAAGCCGCACTCTGCGCACATGCAGCGACGCGCCCAGGCAGCTTCCGCCTCGCCATGCAGGTGTGGATCGACGCGGCCGGCGCCATCACCGAGGCCTCCGCGCTGGCCCCCTCGGACGACCCGCATCGTGATGCCCGCGTGGTCGCCGCGCTGCGCGGTGTGCGTTTACCTCCGTCGACGTCCCGTTTCAGCCCTGTGACAGTTCTGCTAACGCCATCGGCTCCGGGCGCCTATCGCTGCTCCGGCGCGCGCGAGTGGGAGAGCTGACCTGGACACCTCCATGCTCGGGCTGTTCCTTGCCAACTACGAAGACTTCCGTCGCCGGTTGCGCCGCCGCCTGCGCTCGGACGATCTGGTCGACGACGTGCTGCAGGAAACCTATCTACGCGTGGAACGGCTCGATCCCGAGGCCGAACGCGCGGCCCATCCCACGGGGTATCTGTTCCGCATGGCGCTCAACATGGCCGCGGATCATCACCGTTCGTCGAGCCGACTGCTCACGGGTGAAGAGGTGGACGACCTGATCCAGGGCGTCGACGATCACCTGGATCCGCCCACCGTGCTCTCCTCGCAGCAGGACATCGCGGCGCTGGGCCTGGCGCTGGACGCGCTCACCCGCCGCCAGCGCGAGATCCTTATCGCTGCGCGCATCGACGAGCTGCCGCAGGTGGAAATTGCCGCGCGTTACGGCATCTCCGTGCGCATGGTGGGCAAGGAGCTGAAGAAGGCACTTGAGACCTGTGCCACAAAAGTGGGAAGAAAATCGATACAGCGGTTCGGTCCCGGTGCCGGAGATGCGTCTTGACCGGTATGGATACGACCAACATCAAGGATAGCGAGCGCCAGGCCCAGGCCTGGCTCGTGCACCTGACCTCGGGAACGGCCACCCGCGAGGACGGCGAAGCGTTTCGTCGCTGGTGCCTGTCGAGCGAGCAGCATGCCGAGGCTTTCGCGCGCACGCGGCAGATGTGGCACGACCTCGGCCCTGCCATCGCACGGCGGCAGGATTCCGCATCACGCGGCGGGCGTCCTGCACCGAGGCACGCCATACGCATGAGCCGCCGGGCCTTCCTCGGTACGGCGATCACCGCCTCCGTGGCCGCCCTGGTCGTCGCGCGCTATGGCTTCGACCTGGGCGGGCAGGGAAGTGCGGGCACGACGCTGCACACCGCTGTCGGCGAACAGAAGCATGTGAACGTGGCCCAGGGCGTCGCCCTGGAGATGAACACGGCCACGGACATCGGCCTGCGCTCCTCAGGCGATACCGTGACCGGCTTCCGTCTGCGTTCGGGCGAGGCCGTGGTGCGGATCGATCCGGCGCACACCGCGCCCTTTGTCGTCGAACTCGAAGACGCTCGCGTGCTCTCCGGCCCCGGCGCGTCCTTCGCCGTGCGCTGCGTAGACGGCGTTTCCACCGTCACCTGCCTGGAAGGGCAGGCCGTGCTGGCGCGCGCCGCGACGAAGACACTGGTCAAACCCGCGCAACAACTGGCGTTCGATGCCGATGCCCTCGGCGCCGCTGTTGCCGTGAACCCCGATACCGCGCTCGCATGGAGGCACCGCGTACTGATCTACGACAACCAGCCCCTTGCCGACGTCGTCACCGACATCAATCGCTATCGCCCCGGCCGCATCGTCATTACCGATCGCGCGCTCGGCGAGCGCCGCGTGCATGCGCGTTTCACCCTGGACCAGATGGCCGACGTGGCCACCCTGATCGAAGACGCCTATGGCGCGCACGCTACCCACCTTCCCGGTGGCTGGGTGTTGTTGAGCTGACTGTCGCTCGGGGTCGGCATCGTTCGCCCCATGAATTTTTCGTGACAACGGTTCAGTGCCACCACTGCCCACGCGTCCTTAGGGCAGATGGAACATCAGGGGAAGTTTCGCGTGGCTACACGAGCAGTATGGGTGCGAGGCGCACACGCGTTGGCGCTGGCGATCTCTCTGTCGTTGACAGGTGCCACCATGGCGCAGGACGCGCCGACCGCGTTCGATGTGAACGAGTACGTCGTCGACGGCAACACGACACTGCAACCGCTGGATATCGAAACGGCCGTGTATCCGTTCCTCGGCCCCGGCAAGTCCATGAACGACGTGAACGGCGCACGCGACGCGCTGCAGAAGCTCTACCAGACCCACGGCTACCAGTCGGTGGTGGTGGACCTGCCGCCGCAGCAGGTGAAGGGCGGCATCATTCGCTTCCAGGTCACCGAGAACACCGTGGGCCGCGTACGCGTGGAAGGTGCGACCTACCATTCGCCCAAGGACATTCGCGACGCGGTACCGGCACTGCGCGAAGGCGACGTGCCGAACTTCGCCAATGCGCAGCAGCAACTTACGGACGTGAACAAGCGCGGCGGCGCCCAGGTAGTGCCCGTGCTGACCCAGGGCAAGCTGCCGCAGACCATGGACGTCACGCTGAAGGTGACCGACAGCTCGCCGATGCACGCGAGCCTCGAGGTCAATAACGACCACAGCGTCAATACACCGGAGCTGCGCACCATCGGCAGTGTGCGTTACGACAATCTGTTCCAGAAGGGGCAGTCGGCGTCGCTCACCTATATCGTCGCCCCGCAGGACCAGAGCGCGGCCGAAGTCTGGTCGGGTTCGTACCTTATCCCGCTGGACGCGGACTGGAGCGTGCTCGCCTCCGCGTACAAGTCGAACAGCAACGCCAACGCCGTCGGCGGGACGACGGTGCTGGGCAAGGGCAACGCCTTTGGCTTCACCTTCGTGCGCACGCTGCCGAGCCACGGCGAATACTCGCAGTCACTGTCGCTTGGTGTCACGCGCAAGCACTTCGACCAGAACATCAGCCTCGGCGGGGATACCTCGAAGGCACCGATCACGTATATCCCGCTGGTGGCCAGCTACCAGGGCCAGACCATCGGCGAACATTCGTCGAGCAGCATCGGCATCAGCGGCACCTTTGGCTTCCGTGCGGGTGCCAGCGATTCGGCGGCGTTCGATAACCAGCGTTACAAGGCCAAAGCCAACTTCTTCTACATGAAGTTCGACGGCGGCCATTCGCTGCTGTTCGGCAATGGCTACAGCCTGGTCGGGCGCCTTGGCCTGCAGCTGTCGACTTCGTCACTGGTCTCCAGCGAACAGTACGCAGCCGGCGGCGACAGCACCGTGCGCGGCTACCTCGAGGCCGAAGAAACCGCTGACCACGGCGTCATCGGCAGCATCGAATTTCGCACACCGTCCATCGCACAGCACATCGGTGGCTGGGTGAACGACTGGCGCTTCCATGCCTTCGCGGACGCCGCGCACCTGGCGCTGATGAACGCGCTGCCGCAGCTGATCGACCAGAACAATCCGGACGCCGGCAGCACGCGCGTGAACAGCTACGACCTGTCCAGCGTCGGCGTCGGTACTCGTTTCCAGATCTTCAACATCGCCACCGGTGCGTTCGAAGTGGCCTATCCGTTCAACAACGGGCAGGCCACGCGTGCGCACGACACTCGCATTCATTTCTCTCTCAAAGCGGATCTCTGACCGGCAGGTCGGACCATAGACTCCAGGGGTATCACCGTGACTCGAATCTTGTTACTGACCTGCTTGCTGATCCTCGGCTGGGTGCCGGCGGCGCACGCCGACACCTCGTGGTGGAACCAGGACTTTTCCTTCCGCAAGGCGATCACCATCGACACGACGGCCAAGGGTGGCAACGTCACCACGGCGGTCGGTCGCACGCCGCTGCTGGTGCGCCTGCACTCGGGCAACTTCACCTTCGACGGTGTGTCGGAGTCCGGTGCGGATGTCCGTTTCGTCGCCGCCGATGACAAGACCCCGCTGAACTTCCAGATCGAGAGCTTCGATCCGGTCCTTGGCGTGGCCCTGATCTGGGTCGACGTGCCGCAGGTGGCCGCGGACGCGCAGCAGCAGATCTGGATGTACTACGGCAACGCGAAGGCGCAGGGCGGCGAGAAGGCTGGTGCGGTGTTCGACGCCGACTATGCCGCCGTTTATCACTTTGAAGAGCCGGCCGGCACGCCGCCGCACGATGCCACTGCCTACGGCAACCATGCCGTCGGTAACGACATCGCCGGCGTGGACGGCATCATCGGCAAGTCGGCCCGCTTCGACGGTTCGAAGATCGTGACGCTGCCGGGCAGCGTGTCGATGAATGTCGCCGAGGGCGGCACCTTCACCTTCAGCACCTGGATCAAGCTGGATGCGATCGCCGATGGCCGCGCGCTGGTTTACGCCCGTCGCCAGGGCGACCAGAAGCTGCTGATTGGCCTCGACCACGGCGTGCCCTTCGTGCAGACGGGTGACGCCGCCAGCGCCGCCGGCGAGCCGGTCAAGGCCGGCGCCTGGACGCACCTCGCCGTGACCGCTGCGGGTGACGACATCGAGCTTTACGTCGATGGCAAGCCGTACGCCAAGCTCGCCGCGAAGCTGCCGGCCATGACCAGCCAGGCCACGCTCGGTGGCGATATCGCCGGGCAGACCGAGACCTTCGTGCCGTTCGCCGGCCAGATGGACGAAGTGCGCCTGTCGCGTATCGCTCGCCCGGCCACGCTGATCGCGGTGGATGCGCAGACCCAGGGTGCGGAATCGAAGCTGCTGGCCTATGGCGCCGACGAGAAGCAGTCGGGCGTGGGCTTCGGTTACTTCGGCATCATCGTCAAGTCGGTCACCGCGGACGCCTGGTCGATCATCGGCATCCTGATGATCATGGCCGTGCTCTCGTGGGTGGTGATGTGGCAGCGTGCTTCCTACGTGAATCGCGTGACCAACGCGAACGAAGACTTCCTCGAGGCCTTCCGCCAGCAGGGTCGCAACATCCTCGCGCTGTCGAAGGACCCGACGGCTTCCCGCCTGCAGGACGCCTCGCTGTTCCGCCTGTATAAGGTCGGCGCTGCCGAAGTGTGGAACCGTCGCGACGCCGACGGCCACGACCACATCGCTTCGGAATCCATCGAAGCGATCCGCGCCACCATGGATTCGGTGCTGGTCCGTGAGAACCAGAAGCTGTCGAAGTCGATGGTGCTGCTGACCATCGCCATCTCCGGCGGCCCCTTCCTCGGCCTGCTCGGTACCGTGGTCGGCGTCATGATCACCTTCGCGGCCATCGCCGCGGCGGGCGATGTGAACGTCAACGCCATCGCGCCGGGTATCGCCGCCGCACTTCTGGCCACCGTCGCCGGTCTGTTCGTCGCGATCCCCGCGCTGTTTGGCTACAACTACCTGCTGATCCGCAACAAGAACGTCACCGCGAACATGCAGGTGTTCGTCGACGAGTTCGTGACTCGCCTGGCGGAACAGCAGCGCGCCACCCACCCGTCGGCCGTCGCGGCCTGAGGAACGGATCATGCGCGCGCAAGACGAAGACAAACCGTACGACGACATCAACATCACGCCGATGCTCGACCTGGCGTACGTGTTGCTCGTGATCTTCATCATCATGACCACCGCGTCGGTGCAGGGCATCAAGGTAAACCTGCCCAAGGCCAGCGCCGCGGTGAGCATGGCCAAGCCGCAGACCAAGGCGATCACGATCTCCGAATCGGGACAGATCTTCCTCGACGCTTATCCGGTCACGATCGCCGAGCTCGAGCAGCGTCTCCGCTCGCTGAAGGCGATCACCCCGGATTTCCCGGTGGTGGTGAAGGGCGATTCGACGGTCCAGTACCAGAAGGTGATGGACATCCTGGACCTGCTGCGTCGCGTGGACCTGCCGCAGGTCGGCCTCGTCACCGGCAAGTCGCCGAAGGGATGACCGCGTGACCTTGCCCACTTCCCGTCGCCGAACACCCAAGCGCTGGCTCGGTCCCGCGGTCGGCGTCGTCGCGCTCGTACTGATCGGTCTGCTGGTCTGGCATTTCGCCGGCAGCAGCGTCGGCGTGCGTCGCGAGGCGCCGCGCATCGCCACCATCACGCCCTTGCCCCCGCCGCCTCCGCCGCCGAAGGAAAAGCCGCCGGAGCCGAAGAAGGTCGAGGAAGACATCAAGCCGATCGACAAGCCGATGGACCAGCCGCAGAAACCGGTCGATGCGCCGAAGCCGACGAACGACACGGCCAGGAGCGTCACCATCAACGGCGACGCCCAGGCAGGAAGCGACGCGTTCAACATCGGCGCCGGTGACGGCGGTGGCATGGTCGGCTCCGGTGGCGGCAGTGGCACGGGTACGGGCAGCTACGGCCAGTACCTCGGTTACGCGATCCAGCAGGCCGTGCAGCGCGACGACCGGATCAACCGCCTGGCATTCGACGTGCGCGCGGATGTCTGGCTCGATGCCGACGGCAAGCTTGCCCGCGCCGAACTCGTCGGCGGCAGTGGCAACGCGAAAATCGATGAAGCCTTGCTGGACGCCCTACGCGCAATGCCGCGCATCGACGTGGCGCCGCCGGCAACGCTGCACTTCCCCGTGCGCGTGTCCATCCGCGGGAAGCGCCCCGTATGACGCCCGCCAAGCCAACCCCCTTTGAAACACACGCTTTGGAACCCCGGAGAGTTCGCATGACCATCGGAAAGGCCCGCCATCGACCCGCGCGAGCCATGCTGGCCCTCGCCATCGGGCTGTCGCTCTGCGCGGGCGCTGCCCAGGCGCAGAGTGCCGCGTCGGATAATGCCACGATCAACCTCGTGCGCCTGCTCGTGAAGCGCGGCGTGCTGACCCAGTCGGACGCCGACGGCCTCATTGCGCAGGCCAATGCCGAAGCCGCGCAGGCGCAGAAGCTTGCCGGCACCGCCAACGCGGTGCCAGCCACACCGGGCCAGGTGCGCGTCACCTACGTGCCCGAAGTGGTGCGTAACCAGATCAAGGACGAACTGCGCCAGGAAGTGGTCGCTCAGGCTAAGACCGAGCATTGGGCGGAGCCGGGCAAGTTACCCGAATGGCTCGACCGGATCAGTTGGGCCGGCGACATGCGCGTGCGTGACGAGTTCCATTACTACGACAAGGGCAATGCCGCGCCTGTCGTGGACTTCGCGCAGCTCAACAGGACCGGTCCGTACGACCTCAACGGCAATAACCCGCCGCCGCTGCTCAACACCCTGGAAAATCGCACCAACTCGCTGCGCATCCGCGCGCGTCTCGGCGTGAACGTGGACCTGGGTGAGGGCGTCACTGCCGGTATCCGCATCGGCACGGGCAACGACAACAATCCGGTCTCGACCACACAGACCCTCGGCGGTGGCTTCGCCAAGAAGGACGTCTGGCTCGATCAAGCCTGGCTGGCCTGGAAGCCGACCGACTGGGCGCAGGTGGTCGGCGGTCGCATGCCGAACCCGTTCATGAGCACCGACCTGGTCTACTCGAACGACCTGAACTTCGACGGCATCGTCGGCAAGTTCAACGTGCCGATGACCGACAACCTCAGCACGTTCGCCAACGTCGGCATGTTCCCGATCGAATACCAGGCCGACGATTTCCCGTCGCAGCAGGGCGTCAAGCAGGCCAGCCGCGACAAGTGGATGACCGGCGCGCAGCTCGGCGCGAAGTGGAAGTTCAACGAAGACACCGAGCTGAAGGCCGCGCTGGCGTACTACCGCTTCGACCATATGCAGGGCCAGCTGTCCTCGCCGTGCTCGATCTACCTGGGTGTGACCGCCTGCGATACCGACACGAGCCGTTCGGCCTTCATGCAGAAGGGCAACTCGCTGTTCCTGATCCGCGACATCGTGCCGGACCCGAACTCGCCCTCGAGCTATGCGCAGCCGCAGTTCGTCGGCCTGGTCTACGACTACCACGTGGCCGATGCGAACGCCCAGCTCGATACGAAGGTGGCCGATACGCCGCTGCGCATCGAGGCCGACTACATCCGCAACATGGCTTATCACCGCGCGGACGCGTTCCGTCCCGATGTCGGCCTCAACCGCCTGGTCAACAACTTTGGTGCCGGCGACTTCAGCGAGAACACGTACAAGAGCGGCCCGGTGGGCTGGATGCTGCGCGCCACCCTCGGCGACGTGAACCCGCACGCTTCGGGCGACTGGAACGTGAGCCTGGCCTACAAGTACCTGCAGCCGGACGCCACGCTCGACGGCCTGACCGATACCGACTTCCACCTCGGTGGCACCAATGCCAAGGGCTTCATCCTCGGCGGCAGCTACGGCATTTCCAAGTACGCGTGGCTCAGCCTGCGCTACTTCAACGCGAAGGAAGTGTTCGGCCCGCCGCTCTCGATCGATGTGTTCCAACTTGAAATGAATGCCCGGTTTTAAGGAGGCGACATGAAACGCACCCTCATCGCGCTGGTCCTGCTTGCCGCCTTGCCCGCGGCGCAGGCACAAACCGCCAGTCTGGAAAGCCGCATGCGCGACCAGCTCCGCGAAACGCGCTCGCAGTTGCAGGAACTCCAGGCCCAGCAATCCACCTGGGCTGCGGAAAAGGCCGCGCTGGAGAAGGAGCGGGACGCGGCAAAGCAGGAGGCCGCCGCAGCGCATGCGACGAAGGCACCGCCGGCGGTGTCGCCGGAGACCACGCGGGAGCTGGCGGCCGAACGCCAGCGTCGCGAGGCGGCCGAAGCGAGTCTCCAGCGTGGCAGGTCCGATGCGGATGCACAGGCGCTCGCCCTGCGCACGGCGGAAGCCGAGCGCGCACGGCTGGCCAGGGAGCTCGATCAGTCGCACTCCCAGGTGGACGCCTGCACCGCGCGCAACGTGCAGATGTACCAGGTCGGCAAGGAAGTGATCGCCGCCTACGAAAACATCGACACGGCGGACATCGTCAGCTCGCGCCAGCCGTTCGCGGCGAAGTCGCGAGTGAGGCTGGAGAACGCAGCGCAATCGTTCGGCGACAGGCTCTACGACCAGCGCTTCGATCCCCGTGCCGGCCAGGCGTCGGCCACGAAATGAAACAGGACCCGTCAGCCCGGCGGTGGGGCGCAAAGGAATGCACAGGACATCGCAACGGACAGGGAAGTCTCTCTTTCATGCATCAGGTCAGCGAGGCCGTCTGTGTATCCCGACCATGATTCGACACGTCTACCCGAGTACCGCGCGGCCAGGCCGCGTGCATCGCGCGCACGCGCCGAGGTGGACGCGCGGGTGGGTGGCATGAGCTGCCTGCACGCACTCGCCGAGATGCTTCGCCAGCTGTACGCGGCGCGGCAGAACAAGGCCGCGGAGATCCTGATCGACCGTTGCTCGCGCCAGACGCTGGAGCAGTTGCTGGGTGAATCATCGGCCTTTCTCGGCGGACGCGTGCGCTACGCCGTCGATGACCGCCTGAAACACCGTAAAGCGACACAGGAAGACAACGCGCTGCCGACGATCCGCGCGATCGCCAGCGTGCTCAACGCGTGGCTGCACGACGGACGTCGTCTGGCAATCCGCGAGGTGATGCGCGAGCTGTGCGACGACGAGCTCAGGGAGCTCGCCGCACTACCCGAACTCAATGATGAAGTGGCAACGATGATTGGTGATTTCTCATGAACAAGCCGCGCCCGACTTTCCGCCGCAAGGCTATTTGCCAGTTCATCGCCATGGCGCTGTTCGGCGGCGGTGTCGCTCACGCGGCGACCGCGCCGCCGGCCTTCAGCCCCGCATGGTTCGCGACGAAGCAGCCGGGGGCCACGCCTCCGTCGGCTCCGTCCGCCGGTGCCAACAACGGTAACAACGTCAGCTTCTCGCCGGGCAGCGCGCTCCTGCAGCAGCGCGTCCAGCAGTCGATCCAGAACCTCAACACGGCAGCCTCCGCGCTTGCCGCGCAGATGCAGGCGCAGAAGGATGCGCAGGCGGCCGCCGCGCAGCTGGTGTCGACCGTGCCCAACGGCATGGCGCCGGGCGGCCTCAACCCCGGAGCCGGCATCGCCACCGACCCAACGCTGTGGCAGAACGCCATGAAGCCCACGGATACCGTGGCGGCCGGCAAGCACACGGTGGAAGTGAAGCAGACGGCGAAGAAGGCCATCCTCACCTGGGACAGCTTCAACGTCGGTCGCGATACCACCCTGTATTTCAACCAGAGCGCGGGCAACCTCAGCGGCGGCGGTAATGACTGGATCGCGCTGAACCGGGTAAACGATCCCTCGGCGAATCCGAGCCAGATCCTCGGCAGCATGAAGGCCGAGGGCACGGTTTATCTGCTCAACCGTAACGGCGTGATCTTCGGTCAGGGCGCGCAGGTGAATACCCACTCGCTCGTGGCGAGTTCGATGTATCTGTTCTCGAAGAACACGAAGACCAGTAACAACACGTTCCTTGACTCAGGCATTTCCGATCCTGCCCGTATCACGCAGCCCGTATTCCTTGCCGACGCGGCCGCGCCGCGCGGCACGGGGGTCGTCGTGGAGAAAGGTGCGTCGCTGACGGCGGGCAGTGATGGATTCATCATCCTGGCGGCGCCCCAAATCGCAAATCGCGGTTCCATCGTTGCGGACGATGGCCAGGTATTCCTGGCGTCGGGATTGCAGATCACAAACGGCGGGACCACCGGTTCGCTCGCTCTCGAGCTGGATCCCCTGGCTCCCACGGGAGACCTGTCGACCGCGGGAGTCGAAAATACCGGACTTATCCAGGCGCGACGTGGATCGATCACGGTGTTCGGCCCGCACGTGGCACAGGACGGCGTGGTGGTGACATCGACCAGCATCTCTCGTCCCGGCAGCATCAACCTCATAGGCGAAAAGGCGATTTCCGACGCAGGGCATGGGCCGGTCGAATTCGGCGATGGGTCGGTAACCGCTGTACTTCCTGAGAAAGACGGTGCCACCACGACATCGACGGCCGATGCCGACAAGGTGTTCGTCCCCGGAAGCATCTCGGTATCCGGCTCGAGTGTCACGCTCGACGGCGGGTCGCTGCTCGAAGCTCCCGGTGGCAAGGTGTCGCTCCAGGCGTTGTCGAACGGAGGAAAATCACCGGCCGCGAACGACGGTCGGGTGTACATCGACAGCGGCGCCACGATCGACGTCTCCGGTCTCGCCAATGTGGAATTGCCGATGTCGGCGCTGCTGGTCAGTGTCCCGCGCGTCGGCCAGAACGAACTCGCCGACTCACCGCTCCTGCGTAACAGTTTTCTCTATACGCAGAAGAACATCCTGTTGGACAGCACGGTGTCGGGCACTCGACCCGACGGCCTGGACTGGATCGGCAGCCCCATCCTGAATGCAGCAGGCTACGTGCAGAATATGCCGCGCGACATCGATCAGATGTTGACGCGCGGGGGTTCGATCGCACTGGACGGCATCGATGTCATCGCGCGCACGGGCTCGCGCATGGCGTTGGATGGGGGCTATCTCGCCTACCAGTCGGGTTGGATCACCACGCCGAACCTCCTCGGCGCGGACGGCCGCATTTACAACATCGCGTCGGCCGATCCGAACGTGGACTATGTCGGTTTCGCCGGGCAGTACACCAGCACGCATGCGCGCTGGGGCGTCAGCGAAACCTATAACTCGCCCGTCATGGGGGGCTCGCGCCGTTACGAGGAAGGGTTCGTCAAGGGTGCCGACGCTGGCACCCTGACGGTACACGCGGGTAAAGGACTGGCCCTCGACGGCGAGGTTTCGGCCCAGGCGACGGCTGGAACGCAACAGACCAGCGATGGAACGCAGCCCAACGGCGGCACCTTTGCCTTCGACATGAACGTTGCATCCGTCGGTGGGGCACCGAACCTCGGACTTCGCGTGCAGCAGGTGTCGCGTACGCTGGAATCGTTGTCACCGGGCTTCGATCGCGACACCCAGTGGAGCGACGTGGACGTGACCGCCGGTCTCGACGCGCCATGGATGGTCATCAGTGCCGATACACTGGGCAGAGCCGGGTTCCGCACAGTCGACCTGACATCGAAGACCGCCGTTGAGGAGACCTCTGGCACCCGTCTGGTGCTGCAGCCGGGCGGAAGCGTGTCCATCGCTGGATCGCGCGTGGATATCTACGGCAGTATCGAGGCGCCCGCCGGAAACATTTCTATCACGACGGGAACGCCCACGCAGGCTCCCGGTCAGCCGTCCACATCCCCTCTCCAGGACGCGGATATCACGCTCCACGACGGTGCGCTGCTCAGCGCACGTGGCGAATGGGTCAATGACAGTGGCTTGAGCGGTGAACACCTCCAGGGGAATCGTTGGATCAATGGCGGTGATGTGACGCTTACGACCGATCAAGCGTTCACGGGGATCTCCAATCTCGGCATCGATGGCACCGGGTCGATCCTCCTGGCGAAAGGCAGCGTGGTCGACGTCTCCGGTGGCGGATACGTGGACACGCGGGGCAACGTAAGTCTCGACGGGGGCGTGCCGGCCGGACGTGGCGGCAACGTATCGCTACAGACGTACGGCACGGTTTCCGGCTCTTCTTCCTGGGGCGGCCAGCCGCCTCCGACATCCTACGACCATGGCCGGATCGAGCTCGATGGCTTGCTACGCAGCTGGGGTTTTTCGAGCGGCGGTGCGCTGTCGCTGCGGGCCGCGCAGATCCAGGTGGGCGGCAACCCAGGGGACATGGCGCTGGTGAACGGTTTGTGGCTTTCCCCCGATGACTTCAGCGGGCAGGGGTTCAGTCGTTACAACCTGGACTCGGTGACTGATGCAACGGTGGCCGATGGCGCCCACGTTCTCGTGAAGTCCGCCAACCTCCTGGGAGACCTGGACGCACTACGTGGACTTCCCAGTGGTTCCGACCTGTATGCGACGCCGGCGGTGACGGGCGTAGGCTTCCTTGACGATTGGCAGCGCTGGTCAATGCAAGGCACCTCGCCGGACCAGGTGCCGGGATTCACGCTTCGGGCAGGCGATTACCTGAACTGGCCCGTGGACCCACAACATCCTTCCAATGGCCCGCGCGGTGTGCCGGGCGTATCGGGATCGGCCAGGATCGGAGACGACGCAACAGTGGACGTTGACGCGGGCGGGTTGATCGACGTGTCCGCGTGGCACGACGTGGACGTGGACGGAGGACTGACGGCGCGCGGCGGTAGCATCAACCTCAGTGCCCTCGAGCCTGTCGCGGACACCGGGCTTACGTCGCGGGTGCGGGTCGGTGCCCGCGCGGTGCTAGACGCCAGTGGTGTTGCCCTCGTGAATGCACACGCGGCGCCGGCAAACGGCGCGGCGGGTCGCGTGGTGCCACGTACGGGCAACGTGCTGGCAGGCGGCTCCATCGCCTTGACAGGCGATAACGAGGCCTTCGTTATTGCCGACGATGGCGCCAGGCTCGATGTCTCCGGTGCGGCGGACACGTTCGACCTCCCGACCGCGTCACGCCGACTCAACGGCGCCACCCTGGACGTCCAGCCCACGGCAGTCTGGAGTGACGCCGGCAGCCTGTTCTTCGGCGCGTCGGCGGGCCTCTATATCGGTGCAACGCTCGAAGCCCACGGTGGCTCGCCCTCGGCCGAGGGAGGCTCGCTCCAGGTAGTTGCCCTCGACGAGGGTGATGAGACGGCGAAGGTCAGGGCCAAAGGCATCCTCGTGCGCCAGTCGCACGATGGCAAACCGGCCTTCGCTGCGAGCGACATGGTTGACGGTAGCACCGCCGGTGCGGACGGTACCCTGGATTTTGCCGCCGACGTTCTCCATGGTTCGGGCATCGGCAGCCTGCAGTTCGGGCCCGACGCGGGCCAGCCTGCCAGCGAACAGCAGATCCTTCCGGTCGCGTTCGCCGGCGACGTAAACCTCGACCTTGGCCGTCAGGTCGTCATCAATGCATCCGGTATCGAAGCCTTGCCGGCGGATGCCACGCGCGTGGACATGCCGACCGGCTACGTACAGGGCACGGGCCACGTGAGCATCACCGCGCCGTATGTGCATATCACAGGCACCTCCGCGGCGCCCATCGCCGTGGCGGGCGATGGCATTCTCGCCATCAACGCGTCGACGATCGACATGGGCGGGCTGGTCAATCTGCAAGGCTGGCGGCAGACCAGCTTCCATGCCAGCGATGACCTGCGCTTTACCTTCCCGTCGTTCACCGCATCCTCGGGCGATGGCACGAAGGTTGTTCCCGGCATGTTGTTCTCCACGGGTGACCTCACGTTCTCCGCGGCGCAGGTTTACCCCACCAGCGGCTACCGTTTCGCCATTGACGCAAATGCGTCGGGCTTGCCCGATGCCGAAGGCAACACGCGGGAAACAACGGTGACCTTCCTTCCTTCGGGCAATGCGTCGACCACCCCGCTTTCTGCCGGCGGCGCGCTTCTGGTCAGCGCCGACCATATCGAGCAGCAAGGCACGATCCGTGCGCCATCCGGCGCGCTCGTGCTCGGTACAACCGATCCCGCGTCCGACGCGGCTGACTTCGGCTTACCGGCGGGCCTGGCGCTTGCGAATACCAAGAGTGTTCACCTCGCGCCGGGTAGCGTCACCTCGGTTTCGCTCGACGGGCTCACTGTTCCGTATGGCAACACGGTGGACGGTGTGGACTGGCGTTATGCGCTCAAGGCCAATACCGCGGCGCCAGTTGTCGTCGCGCCGCCTGTCAAGCAGATCGAAGTAAAGGGCGATTCGGTGGCACTGGACGCGGGCGCGACGATCGACCTCGACGGCGGTGGCCACCTGCAGGCCTCGGAGTTCGTTCCGGGTACCGGCGGCACACGCGACCTGCTCGCCACCGCGCCCAATGGTGCCACGGTCTATGCGATCCTCCCGGGCTATCACGGTGCCGTGGCGGCGACCGACATGGCGATGGACGCCAACGGCGCAGTGCAGCCCGGTGTGGGCCGGCAGGTCTATCTCTCCGGCGTGCCGGGCCTTGCCGCCGGCTACTACACGTTGCTGCCTGCGGCATACGCGACCTTGCCGGGTGCGATGCGGATCTACCAGGACACGACCTCGCGCGACGCTGTTGTCGGCCGCGCTGCGGCGTTCGCGGACGGTGGGTACGCCGTGGGTGGGTACTACGGCGACGCGCTCACCGGCGCACACGATGCGCGAACGACGACGTTCGTGGTGCAGTCGGCGGTGACCTGGCAGCAATACTCGCAGTACCGCCTTACCGATGCGGATACCTTCTTCAACGCCGCGGCGGCAAAGAAGGGGCAGGTAGCACCTCCGCGGGCTGCCGATGCGGGTCGTCTGCAGATCGGTGCAGGACATGAACTCGACCTGGGTGCGACGCTTGACGCCACGCCGGGTGACGGCGGTCGCACCTCGCAGGTGGACATCGCGGGGCAGGCGATCCAGGTACTCGGTGCCGGAGGGCCAGCACGCGACGGCTATCTGGGCATTTCGGCTGACGGGCTCACCACCCTGGGCGCGGGCAGTCTTCTTCTGGGCGGTACGCGACGCAGCGACAGCGACGGCGATCACGTCGATGTGACGGCCGACGCCATCCTTCTGTCGAACGACGCGGCACATCCCCTCGCCGGGCAGGAGGTCCTGTTGGTGGCCGGCGGTGCTGGCGACGGCATCACGCTCGAGAGCGGCAGCGTTCTGTCCGCGCGCGGCGACGGCACTCCGGTGCCGGGTCAGCCGTTGGTATTCGGTCGTGACGCCGGCACCGATGCCAGCGGCAAGGCTGTCCCGGCGGTAGATGGCAACGGGGCGCTGCTGCGGGTATCGCAAAACGGCGCCGCACCCATCGCGCGCCTCGGCCTGGCCACGGCTTCCCCGGGAGGCATGCTTACGATCGAGGCGGGTGCGACGGTCAGCGGTGGAAATGCCTTGTCCCTGGACGCCACCGGCCGTGTGCGCGTTGACGACAACGCGCTGCTTTCCGGCAAGAACATCGATGCCACGGCCAATCGAATCGCCTTCGTGGGCCCGGATGCCGCCGCACCCGACGACGGTCTGGCGATCGGCACCGCGACCCTCGCCCAGTGGCGCAGCTCCGACTCGGTCACGCTGCGCAGCCGCGGCGATATCGATTTCCTCGGTGCGCAGGACATCGCGGTCGACAATCACCTGGTACTCAGCGCGGGCGCGCTCACAGGCGATGGCGCGGATGTGAGCCTTCACGCCGGAACGATCACCTTCGCCAACCAGCTTGGAGCGGCAGCGGGCGACGCGCTGGCGGGCGGCGGTACGTTGCACGTCGATGCGGATGAGGTCGATTTCGGCCAGGGCACGGCATCGCTTCGTGGCTTCGGAGCGTTCGACGGTGCGGCGACGTCGGGTTTTGTTGCCGAGGGGCAGGGCGGGATGGATTTCGGGGCCGCTTCGGTGGATCTGTCGGCGCCGGTCTTCGTCGCCGACGGCGGCGCGTCTGCGACGCTGCTCACCACGGGCGCGATGACCTTGCATGGCACGCAGGGCGCGGCGGTCTCTCGTGATGGCCTGGGCGGTTCGCTGACTCTGCGCGCTGCCAGCATCGACGACGGCATGGACCTCACCGCGGCTGCCGGTCGCCTGACTCTGGACGCCACCCAGGGCGGCGTCCACGTCGCCGGGGGCACGACGCTCGATGTCGGCGGCGTGACGCGTCAGTTCTTCGACACGGCGGCGTACGCACCGGGCGGCAACCTGGCAGTGAGCGCCACCGGCAATATCACGATCGACGATGGCGCTTCCATGCGTTATGGCGCCGCCCCTGAGGCGGGTGACGCCGGTTCGTTCAAGGCTGTGGCCGGCGGCGCCCTGATGCTCGGTGGCAGTTACGACGGCCATGCGTCACAGGGCTACCGAGGTGGCTATTTCACCGTCGGCACGGGCGGCGCGCTCGATCTCGATGCGCTGGCCGGTCTGGTCGCCGCCAGCGGCTCGACGGGTCTGGTGGACATCACGAGCGGACAGGGCGACCTGGCCTTGTCCGCAGGCAACACGCTCACGTCGCAGAAGGTTTACCTGTACGCCAACGGCGGCAAGGCTCGCATCGACGGGATCGTGGATGCCAGCTCGCCCGCGGGTAGCCACATCGAGGTGTGGGCCCGCCAGGGCGTGGACATCGACGGCACGCTGGACGCCCACGTGACGACGCCGGAACAACGTGGCGGCGACGTGCTGCTGGGAACGACCGGCACGAGCAGCGGCGGCCTGGATCCGACCTACGGCTACGAGCTCGTCAACCCTGAGGATGCTGGTTATGTCCACGTAGGTTCCGGAGCGCAGATCAATGTTTCGGGCGGCGCGGACAGCGGCTTCGCCGGGGGCAAGATCAGCATCCGTGCGCCACTGCTCGCCGACGGCGATGTGCCGGTTACGATCGACAATCCGGCCTCCGTCAAGGGTGCGCGTAACGTCACCATCGAGCCATACGCCGTGTGGAGCACGAAGGATGGCGATGGCACCGATAACCCTAAGCACTTCGACGGTGTCATCGATCCGGCTGGCTGGTTTACCAGCGACGGCAAGACGATGGTGGCTGGCGCCTGGACCGACGGCAAGGGCAATCTCCTGCCGTTGCCGACGGATGCCGCCCAGCAAGCGGACTACATGGATCAGTACTATTTCACGCCCGATGCCATCAATACCGATCACGCGGGTTTCTACGGCTACGCCGGTGGCGACCCGGCAAACGGTCCCGGCACCCTCATGGGCTTCGCGGAGCAGCCGGGCTTTACGTTCGGCCAGCGCTTCGACGGCATCGCGAACGTCCATGTCAGTCCTGGCATCGAACTTCGCAACCCGGTCGACGGGGCCAACGGCGGTGACATCGAAGTAGTCACCAACTGGAACCTCGGCGCCGGTGTGACGGGCACGGATGGAAAGCCGCAGCTTGCCTATCGGTACAACGGAGAGGCGCCGATCCTGACTGTGCGCGCCGCGGGCAATCTCGACATCAAGGCCAGCATCACCGACGGCTTCTACCAGCAGAACGATGGCGGCCAGCTCAACGATCCACCCAAGGATGGCGGCGCGCCCGACGATCCGTTGTACGACGCCGCGCTCGTGCAATATCAGGCGGCCCAGGCCTTCCTCGATGCGAACAACGCGTGGAATGGAACGATCAACCTGGCCAACGGCGATCCCGCGGACGACATGACGCCGGGTGGCGGCGTGGCGGACATCAGCAAGGATCCCTATTACCAACCGCTGATAGCGCCGGCGAAGGGGCAGGTCGACGACTATTACGCGAACTACCAGAAGTACATCGTCGAGTTTGGCGACAACACCACCAACTTCGGATGGTCCACGGCCTTCGTGGGAGAGAACAGCACCACCGGCTTCCTGGTCTACAACCCGACGCAGCTGGCGGCTCCGCAACCGTCCACATCGACCAGCTACGCGGATTACATCACCAGCTACGACAACTGGTTGAACAACAACTGGACCTTCGGCGCTCCGTCGAACGAAACCCCATCGCCGGTTCTTCTGCCGATCGACGCCGACTATGCCGCCTGGTCGAGCAACTACGGCGCGTACATCAATGAACACGCCTCTTATTATTCCTACGTAAGCCTGTTCGTCGGAAGCTCATTCACCGGCACCCAGTTGTTCTATGCGCCGTTCGCGCCGAAACAATCGGCCAGGCCGACCACGCCGGTCAATCCCGCGTACACCGCCGCGGTGACGGCCTACCAGAGCGCCCAGGCGTTTCTCGACGCCAATGGCGCCTGGAACGGCACGATCAACCTGGCCAACGGCGACCCGGCTGACGACATGACGCCAGGTGGCGGCGTGGCCGACATCAGCAAGGATCCGTATTACCAGCCACTCATGGCGCCGGCTGTGAAGCAGACCGACCAGTACTACGCGAACTACCAGAAATACATTGCGGAGTTCGGCGACAACACCACCAACTTTACGTGGTCCACGTCGTTCGTGGCGGCGAACAGCACCACCGGCTTCCTCGTCTACCATCCCACGCAGCTGGCGGCTCCGCAGCCGACGGCATTCACGAACTATGCGGACTATGTCACCAGCTACGACACCTGGCTGACCGATAACTGGACCTTCGGCGCACCGTCGGGTGATACGCCATCGCCGGTGCTGTTGCCGATCGACGCGGACTACAGCGCCTGGTCGAACAACTATGGTGCGTACATCAACGAGCACTCCAACTACACCTCGTACGTCAGTCTGTTCGTTGGCAGCTCATTCACGGGCACCCAGCTGTTCTATGCGCCGTTCGCGCCGCGTAACGATGCCGACACGTCTGCACCCCCGGCCATCTCGTTCGGCAAGCCCGCCCCGAACAACTCGCCATCGAACATGCCGACGTTCGGCAACGCCACGTCGCTCGCCTCGGCCACACTGCTGGGGGGTTCGAGCACGTCGTATCGCTTCGTCGCCGGCGCCGATGCCGGAAGTGTCGATCCGCTGGCGACGTCGGCGACGTCCTCGGGGGATGTGCGGCTGGACGGGCACTTCGCGGTCAAGGACACGGTGTCCGACCCCGCTGTCGTCACGCTCAACGGGCCGTTCTCCGGCAAGACGCTCTTTATGCCGACCACCGTCCGCACGGGCACCGGCGACATCGACATCACGTCCGCCGGCGACATTCAGTGGCTGGATGCGGCGGCACCGGCCACGGTGTATACGGCGGGTGCGCCTGCCGAGGGGACGATCGCTGGAACCGATGTCAGCGTGTCCCGGCCCGCGGAACTGCCGGGAAGCCAGCCTCAGCAACCGACCCAGCCCGACATGCTGGTGAACGGGTTGGTGAATCCCGATCATGCCGGCGATATACACCTCAATGCCGGGGGCAATATCACCGGCATACAGAACGTCGTCGACGCCGACGGTTCGCAAACCAAGGCCGCACCCGGAAGCTCGGTGGCGCAGTACTGGTGGCAGTGGATGCAGGTCGGCAATGCCGCCGACGGGTCCCGCTCATCCATCGATTTCGCCAACTTCCATCAAGGCGTGATGAGCATCGGCGGTAATGTCGATGTCAATGCCGGTGGTGACATCAGCGAACTCTCCGTTTCGCTGCCGACCACCTGGTACAAGAACTCCGATGGTAAGTCGGTCACGACCATTGGCGGTGGCGACCTGTCCGTCTACGCCGGCGGTGACATCCTCAGCGGTACGTATTTCGTCGCCAAGGGCAGCCTGGATGTGCGCGCCGACGGAGCGATCGCAGCATCGCCGTCGCTTGCCAACGTCGCCACGGGCGAGCAGTCGGCCGCCGGGGCCGACGTCACGACACCCGTCTCAACACTGTTCGGCTTGCAGGACACGCAGGGGACGGTGAGCGCGCGCCATGGTGTAGACATCGGTGGTGTTTACGATCCCTCGTACTACGGTTTGATCTCGCCGGCGGGCCATCCGGATAGCCAGGGCTATTCGACGGCATCGTCCATCGATATCGCATCGGTCGCCGGTGACGTCGTGTTCGGCAGTCTCCTGGCGCCGGAGCAGGTTTTCGGTGTCCCTCGCCCGGCTGGCGATGCCGGTGTCGTACTGCCCGCCACGGTGTCGCTGGCAGCGCTGGGCGGAAGTATCGACGTCCGCTCCAACGGCGAGTTGTTCCCGTCATCCAGGGGTGACCTGAGCTTGCTTGCGGCAGACAACATCGGTTTTGTCGGTTCCAACATCGTCGGCAACCGGTTTTTTGGATTGATCGACGTATCGCCTGAGGATATGCCGTCGCCGCTCCAACCCATTGGCGTGAACACCCTCAGCCACTGGTTGGACGCGGACAGCGCCGGCACTCAACGGAACTTACCGTTCCACGAGCCGGATGCCTTGCATGCCGACGATACGACCCCGGTGCGCATCTACGCTCTGAATGGAGATATCACCAATGGCGTGGAGGACGCCGCCGGCTCCAATTGGGATGCCCTGATACTGCTTCCTTCGAAGCAGGCCGATATCCGCGCTGGCCGCGATATCGTCAACCTGTCGCTCGTTGGGCAGCACACGCGCCGATCGGACATCACGCGCGTGTCCGCGGGACGCGACATCTATGACACGCCATACGCCAATATAGGCAACCTTGCCGGGCCCGATTCCTGGTCGGTGCGCAACGTGCCCGCGCTCATGGTGGGCGGTCCGGGTACGTTTGTCGTCGACGCGGGGCGTGACATCGGTCCCTTCGTGAGCCAGGCCGATCTGACGTCCACGACGTCATCATTTGTCGTCCCGACGGGCATCCAGGCCGTTGGCAACGTCTACAACCCTTACCTACCGCACGAAAGCGCGGACGTCCTGGTCAACTTCGGTGTCGGACCGGGCGTGAACACGGGGGGGTTCCTGGCGCACTACATCGACGGCACAGACGGTTTGCCGAGTCTCATGCCAGACCTCGTCGACTTCATGCAGCAGCGCATTGCAGGCCAGGGAACGGCCACAGGCCACGTCAGCGACGATGCCACCATGGCGCTCACGCCGGAACAGGCGCGCGAGCTGTTCGCCAGGGAGCCGGAGATCGTCCAGCGCATCTTCGCCGAAAAGGTCCTGTTCAAGCTGCTGGCCGAGGTCGGTACGGACTACCAGGACGCTTCCAGCCCCTACTCGGGTCAGTACGCTCGTGGCTACGCGGCATTGGACAGCCTGTTTCCGAGTGCCTTGGGTTACACGTCGAACGGCACGGGGCAGGGCGGTCTCAACGGTGCGGCGGCAACAGTCGATACCGGTAATCTCGATATCCGCAGCTCGACGATCCAGACACAACAGGGAGGCGACGTCACCTTGCTCGGTCCCGGCGGACAGGCGTTGATCGGAAGCACGTCGGCGCCGTCGCAATTCACCGACGCGAGGGGCAGGATCACCGCAGGCCCCAACACGATGGGCCTGCTCACGCTGGAATCGGGCAACGTCAATGTCTTCACCGACCGTAGCCTGCTGCTGGCACAGAGCCGCGTCTTCACCGAACAGGGTGGTGACGTCACGATCTGGAGTTCCAACGGCGACATCAATGCGGGTCAGGGCGCGAAGACGAGCAGCGAGGTCCCGCCGCCGACCTTCCTGTGTGATGTCGATGCGTGGTGTCGCGTCGATGCGCGTGGACAGGTGAGTGGCGCTGGCATTGCCACGCTGCAAAGTGTCGAGGGCGCGCCGCAGGGTAACGCGTACCTTATCGCGCCGCGTGGCACGGTCGACGCGGGTGATGCGGGCATCCGCGTCTCGGGCAATCTCGTCATCGCCGCCGCGCGTGTCGCCAATGCCGACAACATCCAGGTCAAGGGTGACTCGGTGGGTATACCCGTGACCGCTGCTGTCAACGTAGGTGCGTTGAATGCCGCTGGCGCAGCAGCTACCGCGGCAACCCAGGCGGCGGAAGATGTCGCACGCAAGCAGCAGTCCGATGCACGTGACAAGCTGCCGTCCGAGATCTCCGTCCATGTGTTGAGCGACGGTGACAACACCTCGAGCGTGTCGCCGGGCAGCTACGACGGCTCTTCGCCGGTACAGGTCCTGGGGCGTGGCGATGGGACCGGCCAGTTGACCGATGCGGAAAGGAAGGCGCTCCACCGAATGTAAGTTCCGCACCATGGCGTGGCACAAAGGGAGGGCGTCGCCCTCCCTTTGCATTCATGACAGGCGATATGAACGTTCCCTACAAACGTGACGCAGACCACACCTGACCTTGCCGAAATCACCAACTCGTCATACTGACGGACACCGCAGTGGCACGATGAGGTAACGACTGAGGGTGATGCTTGCAAGGCCTCCACTCGGGGGGCTTCTATGCAAAGGGGTAACACCATGCGTTGCGATTTTTCGATGGGAAACACCAGCATGAAGTTCATCGCCGGCGCGGTTCTTCTGTGCCTTGCTTCTGCCGCTAGCGCGGCCACCACGCTCGTCGGTGGTGGTGCCACGCTGCCGGCCGTCGGTTACACCGGTGCCGCGACCGGTTCGCCGATTACCCCCGCCGCGGGTTCGCTGTTCGGCGTTTACACTGCCGGTGGCGGCAACCCGGTCACCTACTGCCCGACCGGCAGCGGCGCTGGCAAGAAGATCCTCGCAGGAAACGATCCGACCAACTTCCAGGTGAACGGCGCGTGCGGCGGTACCGCTCCGTCGGGCTTCGGTCCGGCGATCACGCTGACCCAGGCTTTCTTCGCCGGTTCGGATGCTCCGCTGTCGCTGTCCGAGTACACCAACTATGTGACCGGTCACGGCACCGGTTCGCAGCCGACTCAGCTGCCGTCGATCGCTGGCGCGATCGCCGTCGTCTTCAAGAAGACGGGCGTCAACACGCTGACCCTGACCGAAGACCAGATCTGCGGCGTCTTCTCCGGCACGATCACCGATTGGAGCAGCCTCGTTTCTACCGCGAGCGGCCCGATCAACGTCGTCTACCGTAGCGACGGCAGCGGCACGTCGTTCTCCTTCCTCAACCACCTTTCGGCCGTTTGCCCGTCCCTTCCGTCGCATGCCGTGAACTTCAAGACGCTGCAGGCGTTCTCCACGGGTGCTGCTTCGTACATCCCGTCGTATGCGTCCTCGCTGCCGGCCGGCGGCGCGAACGGCAACGCGGGCGTGACCACCGCCGTCAACGCCACGGAAGGTTCCATCGGCTACGCTGAAGCGGCCAACGGTATCGCCGCTCCCGCCAAGATGGCCTCGGTGAAGAACACGGCCGGCACGGTCGTCAACCCGCTCACCGGCTTCGGCCCGACCGCGGTTTCCGTGGCCGTGACGTTCGACAAGGCGATCAGCGATTCCGTCGATGCCAACGGCCGCCCGGTGCTGGTGAGCCTGCCGACGACGAGCAATGGCTGCATCGGCCTGGTCGATCCGTCGACCTACGCCAACCCGGCCGGTTACCCGATCATCGCCATCACCAACCTGCTCGGCAACGCGCAGGGTAACGGTAGCGACGCGGCCGCCGTGCGCACGCTTCTCGGCACGCCGTACAACACCACGACCCGTACCACCGTGTCCCGCATCGGCCGCGTGAACACCGGCTATGCCTGGCTTGCCAGCGCCGACCTGACCCAGGCCCGCGTCAACGCCTGCATCAACTGATCCAGGCGGTTTCGTCCAGGAAGGATGAGCGAAGGAGGGGGCGCAAGCCCGCTCCTTCGCGTCGTCACACCCGGTGTCCGCGCGACGACGCGCGATTGAAACAAAGAGGTGCAAGCCTCGCATCATGGCGCGACCAAGGAACATTCGCCGGTGCGATGAGGCCGGCTTCAGCCTCCTCGAGACGATCGCCGCCATCCTTCTGCTGGCGTTGGCGTTCGGAGCCGTCATGCATGTCGCCGGTGCCGCGACCGAGGTAACCGGCCACGCTCGGGAACAGAACCGCATAGCGATGTGGGCGGACACGACACTGGATTCCGCCGGACGCCTGGGCGCCCTCCATGAGGGCACACGACAAGGCTGGTATGACACGAAGCATCAGTGGCGCACCGTCGTGTCGTCGCAGGATCCGTTCCCGGGTCAATCGCCCGACCTCCACGTGTATCGCATCGACCTGGATATCACCTGGCGTGATGGCAGCGCGGAGCGACGTGCGCACTTTGCGACGCTGCGGGTGCAGGACGAACCGAAGCCTGCCTCTGCCACAACGGTAGCCGGACCATGAAATTCGCGCGTGGCTTCAGCCTGATGGAAGTGCTCGCCGCCCTGGCGTTGCTCGCGATCCTGCTGCTTGGTGTGTACTCCGGCGTGCGATCGACGACGTTGAGTGTCAGCCACGGATCATCGGTGATCGCGCGGCTGGACGAGGTGCGTGGCGCGCGCGAGTTCCTCCGTCGGCAGCTGTCGTCGGCGACAGCGCTGCCGTGGAAAGTGCAGGGCGAAGGCTCGCCCGTCGTCTTCGAAGGTGACGGCACGCACCTGCGTTTTGTCTCCACCTTGCCTGGCTACCTGGGCAAGCTGGGTCCGCAGGTGATCGAGATTGCGCTGGCGGACGACGAAAAGGACGGCCATGAGCTGGAGGCGCGAGTCGCTCCCTTGCCGGGTAGCCAGTCGACCGTTGCCGACGGCGCAGAGGATGTCCTCCTGGCCCGTGTCCGCTCCTTGCGTGTGCGCTACGCGCAAGGCGGAACCGACGCATGGCGGGACGACTGGAAGGACGTCATGACACTGCCAGGCGCGGTCGAGATTACCGTGATCCCGGAAGAGGGTGGCGAGGCCTGGCCACCTCTGATCGTAGCGCCGCGACAGGATCCGGATGCCGTGAACGTACGGGGCGCCGCGCGCAGCCTGCCGGATACCTTGCCGTGAGGGGCACGCAACGAGGCGTCGCTCTTCTGGTGGTGCTGTGGGCATGCACCCTGCTGGCCATTCTCGTCGGAGGGTTTGCAAGCATCGCGCGCGTCGAAGCGTTACAGACGCGATCCACGCTCGGGCAGCAACGCGCGCGGTATGCCGCCGAGGCGGGGATTACTCGCGCCATCGTTCTTATCGAAGCGCGGCGCCGCCAGGCTTTCGCCGTTTATACCGGCGGCACGTCACTTGCCACTGCGGGCATTCCAGGCGACGGCAGGTCGCTCACGTTCGACTTTGACCATGTGCATGTGGCGGTAGGCATGCTCGACGAGACAGGGAAGGTGGATATCAACAGCGCAGATGCGCGCGTGCTGAAAGCCTTGTTCGTGGCGGCAGGCTGCTCGCAGGCGCGTGCCGACGAGCTGACCCGGCACGTACGGGACCGGCGCGGTCCCATGGCGGGCAAGTACAAGCCGTTTGTGGCGATCGAGGAGCTGCAGGCACTGCCGGGAATGGATCCCGCGCTTTACAGCGCGCTGGAGCCCGTGGTCACGATCTGGTCAGGGCAATCCGCGCCACAACCGGACTTCGCACCCGTGCTCGCCATGGCCGCGGTGCGAGGCCTCGACCTCGACTCAGCGCGTGAAGTGGTCGCCATTCGTGACAGCGTGGCTCCCGGGACCGTTCTGCGGAACCTGCCCGGTGGCGTCACGCTGGGGGACGCGCTCTCCGGCAACACCATGACCTTCCGCGCGGTGGCCGACGACGGCCGCAGCGCCCGTGCCACCGTCGAGGCCACCGTGCAATTCACCCAGATGGGCCCCGAGCGTGACCCCCGACAGAAGCTGTACACCGTGCTGCGCTGGCGAGACGGCCCCAGCCTCACCGAAATCGCCCGAAGTGGCTAACCGCCGCAACCATGGGTAGTCTGCGTCACGGGCTGGCAACACGTACCCTCCAATCTCGCAGGCTTCAATGACCATGATGGTTCTTGCATGACGCGTTTTCTTACGATCGGCGCCACCGCGCTGGCGGTGGCCCTGGCGGGCTGCTCCACGCTGCCGCAGCCGCGCGACGATGGCGCACTGCAGCGCGAAGCCATGGCGGGAACGGAATTGCCGGCGCCCAGGCCGCGCATCATGCCGTCGACCAATCCGCCGGTTCCCGCGAATTCGCCGCCGCAGGTCACCACGGGTACGGGCGAGTTCATCAAGCCGGTGGGCCTGGCCAAGCCGAAGCCGGTCGCCGAAGGCGCGGGTACCGTCACCTTCAATTTCGAGAACCAGCCGGTCGAGTCGGTGGTGAAGGCGATCCTCGGCGATCTGCTCCACGAGAACTATTCGATCGTGCCGGGCGTGCAGGGCAATGTGTCGTTCTCTACCTCGCAGCCGGTGACGGCCGAGCAGGCGTTGCCGATCCTCGAGACCTTGCTCTCGTGGACGGGCAATGCGCTGGTCCATAGCAATGGCCGTTACGTGGTGATGCCCGCGAAGGACGCCGTCGCCGGCAACCTCGTGCCGAGCATCGGTGCGGCCGCACCGGCCGGTGGCCTGCAGGCGCGACTGTTCCCGCTGCACTTCATCTCCGCGACGGAGATGCAGAAACTGATCAAGCCCTTCGCGCGACCGGATGCGACGCTGCTCGCCGATCCGACACGCAACGTGCTGGTCATGGCCGGCACGCCCACCGAGCTCGACAACTACCAACGCACCGTCGCCACGTTCGACGTGGACTGGTTGCGCGGCATGTCCGTCGGTGTGTTCCCGCTGCAGCGTGCGCAGGTGAAGGACCTCACGCCGAAGCTCGAAGGCATCTTCGGTGACAAGGGCAATACGCCGATGGCCGGCATGCTGCGCTTCATTCCGATCGAGCGCACCAACTCACTCGTCGTGCTGAGTCCGCAGCCGGCGTATCTGGAAGAAGTGCGCACCTGGATCGACCGCATCGATCGTGGTGGCGGCAACGAACCGCAGCTCTACGTGGTGGACGTGCGCAACGTGCAGGCGTCCGACATGGCCGATTACCTTTCGGACATCTATGGTGGCGGGTCGTCCGGCAAGTCGGGCGACCGAGGCGGCAAGGTCGGACCGGGCCTGAGTTCCGGCACGCTCGGTGGCAGCGACAGCGATCTGGGCAATCGTGGCGGCTCCGGCATCGGCAGCACCACGGGTGCCTTCGGCAATACCAGCTCGTCGTCGACGGGTTCGACAACCACCGGTGGCATGACCACCAGCGGTATCGGCGGTAGCAGCACCGGCATCGGTGGCAGCGGTTCGTCGGGCTTCGGCTCGGGTGCGGGCTCGGGCACCGACGACAGCTCGGGCGATTCCGGCAACCGTCATTCCTCGACCACCACGGACGATGGTGTGCGCATCACCTCGGTGGATGCGAACAACCAGTTGATGGTGCGTTGCCGCCCGGCGCAGTGGACCGAGATCGAAGAAGCGATCAAGCGCCTGGACGCCGTGCCGATGCAGGTGCAGATCGAAACGCGCATCCTCGAAGTGACGCTGTCCGGCCAGCTGGAGTTCGGCGTGCAGTGGTATCTGGAGGGTCTGGTCGGATCGACCAATGGCCAGCCGACGCAGCCGGGCAACAAGCAGCAGTACGCACTCGGTGGCGGCGGCGCTACCCTGGGCTCGACCGACAGCTTCTTCTATTCCTTCGTCAACAACAACGTCTCGGTCGCGCTGCATGCGATGGAACAGAACGGGAACACCAAGGTGCTCTCGGCGCCGTCCCTGGTGGTACTTAACAACCAGAAAGCGCACATCGAAGTGGGCGACCAGATTCCGATCACGCAGACCTTCGTCAACACCGGTGCCAATACGGACAACACGATCGGTCAGGTGGAATACAAGGACACCGGCGTGATCCTCAACGTGCGTCCGCGTGTGAATCCAGGTGGCCTGGTCTACCTCAACGTGAGCCAGGTGGTCAGCAGTCCCGGCATCAAGGACACCACCACCGGCAACTTCCCGATCCAGCAGCGCGAGGTCGCTACCCAGGTGGCCGTGCAGAGCGGGCAGACCGTGCTGCTCGGCGGCCTGATCAAGCAGGACGAAGCCCTGACCGATACCGGCATCCCCGGACTCAACCAGATACCCATCTTCGGCCGCCTGTTCGGCACGACCAGCCGCACGCGGACCCGTACCGAGCTGATCGTCCTGATCACCCCCCGGGTGATCACCAACGGGGACGAGGCCAAGCAGGTCACCGACGAGTACCAGCGCAAGTTCGAGTCGCTCCGGCCCCTGAGCCAGCCCGCCACGCCTTGACGGCCGGGTGACCGAGGGTGCATACACCTACATCACGGGCCGCGTCTCACATTGGACGCGTGTTCCTGACGGGGGGAGACGCGCTTGATACAGGATCTGGCCGGCTGGTCTACAGTGCTGGAGCTGATGCCCACGGCGATGTTCGTGCGCGATGCCGCGCACCGCTGGGTATTCGTCAACCGCATGGGCTGCGAGTACTTCGGCGTGAAAGCCGAGGATGTGCTCGGCCGGACCGACACCGAGATCTTCCCGCCGGAGCAGGCGACCCGTTTCGAGGCCGGTGACGATGCCGTGCTGCGCAGCCAACAGGTGGTCGAGACCGAGGAAACGGTGACCGACCCGCAGGGCCACGTGCGCACCTTGCTCACCCGCAAGACCCGTATCGACCTGGAAGGCGCGCCCCACGTGCTGGCCTCGGTCACCGATATCACCGAACTGCGCGAGTCCGAAGCCCATGTGCGCTGGCTTGCCTGCCACGACGCCCTGACCGGCCTGGCCAATCGCACGGCGTTGTTCAGCCGGCTGGACGCCGCCATTGGCCGCGCGGCCAGCGGCGGCCTGCATGCCGCGCTGTTCTATCTGGACATGGACGGCTTCAAGAAGGTCAACGACACCTACGGCCACCTCATCGGCGACGAATTGCTCGTGCAGTTCGGCGCGCGCCTGCGCAGCGTCGTTGGGCCCGACGACACCGTGGCGCGCATCGGCGGCGACGAGTTCGCGCTGCTGGTCGACGACAACGGCGAGCTCGATGTGCAGGAGCTGGCCGAGCGCATCCTCAACCTGGCCGGCGAGCCTTTCGACGTGCTCTCGACCACCACCTTCATCGGTACGACCTTTATCGGCACCTCCATCGGCATGGTCCTTATCGGCGCCGATGCGGTGGCCGCCGGCGAAATGGCCCGCAAGGCGGACAGCGCGCTTTACGAGGCAAAGAAGAAACGTAACCGGCTGGTGGTCTATACGAAGGAGCTGGACGCCGCGCTGGCCCATCGCCGCGAAATCGAGAAGGCGCTGCTCGAGGCCCTGCTCACCGGCGAAGGCCTGAGCTGTCACTACCAGCCGATGATCCGCAGCTCGGACGGCACCGTGGTCGGTCTCGAAGCGCTGGCCCGCTGGCGGCATCCCACGCTTGGCGTCGTTTCGCCGGTGCAGTTCATTGCCGTGGCGGAAGAGACCGGGCTGATCGGCCAGCTCGGTGAGTGGGTGCTGCGCACGGCCTGCGCCCGCGTGGCCAAGCTCGATGACCTGTTCATCGCCGTCAACGTGAGCGCCGTGCAGTTACGCGATGACGACTTCGCCGACATGGTCAAGCGCGTGCTGCTCGAGACGCGCCTGTCGCCGAAGCGCCTGGAGCTGGAGATCACCGAGACGGCCATCGTCAACGCCGACAGCGCGGCGGTGCAGCTGCTCAAGGACCTGCGCCGGATCGGCGTGCGTATTTCGCTGGACGACTTCGGCACGGGCTATTCCAGCCTGACCCTGCTCAAGGACCTCGCCGTCGACAAGGTCAAGATCGACCGCTCCTTCGTGCAGAACGCGGCCCAGGCGGGCGATTCGGCGGCGATCGTGCGGGCGGTGTCCAACCTGGGCGCCGCGCTGGGCCTGTGCGTCGTGGCCGAGGGCGTGGAGACCGAGCAGCAGCGGGCCTTCCTCAGCGACGCCGGCTGCGACGAGCTGCAGGGTTTCCTGTTCTCACCGGCCGTGCCTGAAGACCGTATCGACGGGGTGACCGGGCCTTACCCGGCATCGATACCGCTGACGGCTTATTCGGCCGGATAGGCGTCCGCGGGCATCGGCCAGGTGCGGCGGAGGTCCGGCATGCCGGGCATCGTGGTCGGCTGAGGTAGCGGCAACGGCGTGCGCGCATCCACCATGCCCCCGGTAGCGTCACCGACGATGGCGATGATGCAGGCCCCACTTTCTTGCGAACTGCCGAACGACAGCCGTCCCCAGGGCATCTGCATGACCATGTAGCGGTTGGGCAGCATGGATGGCGCGGCGGGCAGGTTGGTCTCCGAGGCCGGCGCATGGAAGGCTTCGGCCAGCTCGTTGCGCGCGAAGCAGGGCCGCTGCTCCAGCTGGATCGAAGTGAAGCGCACCATCGGCACGTCGCCACCCTCGTTGAATCCGCGCGCCTCGAAGGCGCTTACGCGGTATCCGTCGCGGGTGACGAAGGGCACGCTGCGCACGATCAGCGGCGGCGCGTCAGCCGTTGAGTGCAGGCCGCCGGGCAGCTTGCTGGACAGGGAATCCACGGCGTTGGGCAGGGTACCCATGGTCGTGTTGATGATCTCGACCAGGGTCTTGTCGCTGCGGGGCACGCTCACGGGGTCGGCCGCGGCGACGGGAGCCAGGGTGGCGGCAAGCAGGATGGCCAGGAGGCGGGTCGGACGCATGAGGGCCAGGGTGGGGTGAGCAGGGGCGCTAGTTTGCACGAGTTGCGTACGCCCTTGCATGCGCCATGATTGCCCGGATATTGGAAACAACGTCCTACCCCTGATCCCGATGACAGACCTGCGCTTCGACAATGCCTTCGTCCGCGAGTTGCCGGCCGACCCCGAAATTTCTGGCGGACCCCGCCAGGTAGCGGGCGCGGCCTTCTCGTGGGTGGAGCCGACGCCGGTCGCCGCACCGCGGCTGGTGGCGGTGTCGACCGAGGTGGCGGCGATGCTGGGCGTGTCGCCCGAAGCGCCGGATTTTGCGGACGTGTTCTCGGGCAACGCCCGCTGGCCCGGCATGACCGGCTACGCCATGGCCTATGGCGGCCACCAGTTCGGCAACTGGGCCGGCCAGCTGGGCGACGGACGCGCGCTGGGCCTGGGCGAGGTGCTCACCGCGCGCGACGGCCGCCAGGAGCTGCAGCTGAAGGGCGCCGGCCGCACGCCATACTCGCGCGGGGCCGATGGCCGCGCGGTGCTCCGTTCGTCCATTCGCGAATTCCTGTGCAGCGAGGCCATGCACCACCTCGGCGTGCCGACCACCCGAGCGCTGTCCCTGGTGGTGACCGGCGACGAAGTGCTGCGCGACGTGATGTATGACGGCCACCCGGCGCTGGAGCAGGGGGCGATCGTCTGCCGGGTCGCGCCTTCGTTCATCCGCTTCGGTTCGTTCGAGCTGCCGGCTGCGCGAAACGACTTGGACCTGTTGCGCCGGCTGACGGACTTCACCATCGCCACGCATTACCCGGCCTTTGCCGGGCTGGACGGGGAAGCACGGTACGCCGCCTTCTTCACCGAGGTCTGCGAGCGCACGGCGCGCCTCATGGCGCACTGGATGCGCGTGGGCTTCGTGCACGGGGTGATGAATACGGACAACATGTCCATCCTCGGCCTGACCATCGACTACGGCCCATACGGATGGGTGGACGACTTCGACCCGGACTGGACGCCGAACACCACCGACCGCGCGCACAAGCGGTACCGCTTCGGGCATCAGCCGCGGGTGGCTTACTGGAACCTGCAGCGGCTGGCGCAGGCGTTGTCGCCGCTGTTCACCGGCGTAGAAGCGCTGCAGGCCGGGCTCGATCGCTTCGTGGAGGTGTTCGAAGCCACGGACGCGGCTTTCTCGGCTGCCAAGCTCGGTCTGGTCACTAACCGCGAGGGCGATGAAAGCCTGATCGCCGACCTCCGCGGCCTGCTGACGCTGGGTGGCATGGACATGACGATTTTCTTCCGCGACCTCGCGCTGCTCGATCTCGATGCGCCGCACCCAGGTGTCGTGGGGGCGGCGTTCTACGAGGAAGAGAAGCGGGTTGCGACGCAGGATGCGCTGGCGTCGTGGTTGCAGCGTTATGCGGCGCGTGTGCTCGCCGACGACTCGCCGGCTTTGGAGCGGCTCGCGCTGATGCATGCCAGCAACCCGCGCTATGTGCTGCGCAACTACCTCGCGCAGCAGGTGATCGACAGCGCGGAGCAGGGTGACTACGCCCCGCTTCACGAGCTCATGGACACCCTGCGGCAGCCCTACGACGAGCAGCCGGGCAGGGATCACCTGGCCGGTCGTCGCCCCGAATGGGCGCGCGACCGGGTGGGCTGTTCCATGCTTTCCTGCAGCAGCTGAGTGGGTACGCGCTAGAATCGCCGGTCCGGATTCCCCGATCAGGCCCTTGCGTTGTCCGCTGGTTCCGCCTCCGATACCGCGCTCGAAGCGCTCTTCGTCCCGTTTGCCACGGGCGATCTCGCGTGGCCGGCGTCTGGCGATGTGCTGATCCTGCGTGCGCGCGATGGCTTCGTGCTGCGTGAGCAGCGACGGCTCGGCTGGGTGCTCCAGCAGTCGTTCAAGCCGGCTTCGGATGCGCTGGCGCGCTCTGGCTTTGCGGTGAGCGCCGAGGTTCCCGAGGGCCACTTCAAGGTCGTCATGGTTTTGCCGACCCGCCAGCGCGAAGAGTCGCGCGCCTTGTTCGCGCAGGCGATGACGCATGTGACGCCCGATGGCGTCGTGCTCGCCGCCGTGCCGAACGCCGAGGGTGCGAAGACGGCCGAAGCCGACCTCGCGTTGCTGGCCGGCGGCGTGTCGAACCTCTCCAAACACAAATGCCGGGTGTTCTGGACGCGCGCCGGCGCCACGCCGGATGCGGCCTTGCTCGACACGTGGCTGGCCCTGGACGACGCGTTGCCGATCGACGAGGGCCGCTTCGTCAGTCGGCGCGGGTTGTTCGCCTGGGACCGCATCGACATCGCGTCCGCCTTGCTTGATTCGGTGTTGCCGGGTGACTTCGCCGGTCGCGTCGCCGATCTCGGCGCCGGCTTCGGCTATCTGGCCTGCCGGGTCATCGCGAGGAATCCGGGCATTACCGCCGTGGATCTCTATGAGGCCGAAGCGCGTGCGATTGAACCGGCGCGGCAGAACGTGGCAGCGGCCGTTGCCGCGTCTGGCCGGTCCATCGCTACCCGCGTGGAGTGGCATGACGTCACCCATGGCATCGACGGTGGCTACGACGCCATCGTTTCCAATCCGCCGTTTCATCAGGGACGCGCCGACCAGCCTGAGTTGGGTCGCGCGTTTATCGCGGTCGCAGCGCGCGCGTTATCGCCGCAGGGTCGTTTGTGGATGGTGGCCAACCGGCATCTCGCCTACGAAGCCACGCTCGATGCGTGCTTCACCCATGTTCGTACCGTCGCCGAACGCGACGGGTTCAAAGTGATCGAAGCGAAGGAGCCTCGTCGATGAAACTCGTGCGCCTGCTGGCGAACCTCGGCTATGGCAGCCGCAAACAGGTCGCGTCCATGTTCCGCGAGGGTTTGGTCACCGACGCCTCGGGTGAAGTGCTTTACGCCGACGACAAGGTCGAGCATGCCGATGTGCGCTTCGAAGGCGAGCCGCTGGATCCTCCGGCGGGCATGTTGCTGATGTTGAATAAGCCGGCCGG
>Ga0247742_10000183_pt1 | contig 54130 bp, 40 predicted proteins | sample UWRJL208509C2_FD_180944 | JGI IMG/M metagenome (GOLD analysis project Ga0247742, IMG submission 180944) | Plant litter microbial communities from Arlington Agricultural Research Station in Wisconsin, United States - UWRJ-L208-509C-2 | ecosystem: Environmental > Terrestrial > Plant litter >...
ATCTATGTGGTACAAATTTCAATGTAGTTACCGACGAGTTGGTAAACTTAAACTTTGAGTATCCGCTGATCGCAAAGCCCGATATCGGGGGCCGTGGCGTGCAGGTAAAGTTGGTGCATAACGCGCACGAACTGTCCGATTATGTCAAGCAGATCAAAGTGGACTACCTGGTTCAGGAATATGTTATTTTTCAAAACGAGATAGGCGTATTTTATTATCGCATACCAGGGGATCCGGTCGGCCAGATATCAGGAATTGTTGGCAAAGGATTTTTAACAATCACTGGCGACGGTGTGTCATCGGTTGAAAAGCTGGTAGTTAAAGAACCCCGATATCTGCTGCAATTGCCGGTGCTGCAAAAAACAGAAGCGGAACAGCTTAAAAAAATATTACCATACGGAGAAAAGCTCATCCTGGTTCCGTATGGCAACCATGCGCGTGGTGCAAAGTTCATCGATTTAAGTCATAAAATCACCCCTCGGCTCAATGCTGTAATTGATCATGTTTGCCGCCAGGTGCCGGACTTTTACTTCGGGAGACTGGATCTGATGTATCGTGATTGGGAAAGCCTTGAGCAAGGGAAAGATTTTTCAATTGTCGAATTAAACGGAGCGGGTAGCGAGCCAACGCATATTTATGACCCTTCGCATTCCATTTTCTTTGCCTGGCGGGAGATCATCCGGCATTGGCGCCTGCTTTATCGCATCAGCAGGATTAACAAAGCCAATAGAGGTTTGAAGGATATGTCGTATAGCGAGGGCGTTGTCATGTTAAAGAAGAATTCGGCGTACCAAAAACTTGTAGCCTGATATGAACAGATCATTAAAGTTATTTACAACCGCGTTCAGTATCAGTTTTATTGGTGCTCTGCCGATTGGTACACTCAATACGAATATTGCTGATTACGCCCTGAAAGGTAACGTCTGGGGCGCATTGAAATTTGGTTTTGCCGCTATCATGGTAGAGGTGGTTTTAGTAAGAATCGCTGTTGTCCTGATCGAAAAATTAGCCGGGTTACAAACGTTGGGTAAAATTCTCAGCGTGCTTGCCTGTATTGCGATCCTCGTGTTGGCTTATAAAAGTTTGGAGGCAGCATTTCATATGATGAGCTTCCAGGACGATTTGCCTTTTGTCGGGATGCGGCCATTTGTTTCAGGCTTAGTGCTCAGCCTTTTGAACCCGCTGCATCTGCCTTTCTGGATGGGCTGGACGGCTGTTTTGAAAAGCCGCAAAATACTGGCAGCGTCAAATAAAGATTATAATATCTACATATTGGCAATCGGGCTCGGAACAACAACTGCCTTCATCATTTATGGAGTCGCCGGCGATTTTCTGATGAATTCACTGAAATCGGCACACAACCTAATAAACTGGATCCTGGGATGTACGCTTTTGCTGACAGGATTGATCCAAAGCTACAAGCTACTCTTTCCCAAAAAGAAAAAGGCGAGTATAATTAGTGTATAACAAATGGTAAAGTACCGGCTGTAAAGGAGGCAGTACAATTTAAGACGAAGTTATGTTTAAAACAATAAGGTTTACCGGATGGCTGCTTTTGATAGCGCTCTCTATGTCTTCATGCAGATATTTTCGTATGACTGATAGGAAGGCCCAGAAACAATTTGTCGTACACAATGTGGATCCACGTTTCATTTACACATATGTAAATGGGGTACGTTTGCATTATGTCATTGCAGGCAATGATACCTTGCCAACAATATTTATTATTCACGGCTCGCCCGGCTCATGGAAAAGGTACCGGGAATACCTGATGGACGCTGATCTGCTGCAGCATTTTCGCATGATTGCCATAGACAGGCCAGGCTTTGGCTATAGCACCGCCGGGCATGCTTATCATCTCGAAGAACAGTCCAAACTGATCTATGGTATCGTTAAGCAGGAAAGGAATGGAAAGCCGTTTCATCTGGTTGGCCATAGTTTAGGAGGCCCGATTGTAGTAAAGCTGGCTCAGGATCATCCGGAAGCTTACACATCTCTTACCATTCTCGCAGGTTCTATTTCACCTTATGATGAGCCTAAGGAACACTGGCGCAAGATTTTTTTTCATAACCCACTACAGTATTTGTTCCCGCGGCCATTTCGGGTATGCAATACCGAGATATGGTACTTTAAAAAAGATTTGTTTGAAATGGATGATCATTATGACAAGCTGACTATGCCGGTGACGTTTATCCATGGCGATAAAGACCCATTGGTCACTGTAAAAAACGTTGACTATGGAACAAAAAAACTGGCTTTCAATCACCATGTAAAAGTTGTGATCATTCCAGGAGCGAATCACTACATTCCTTATGAACACTTTGATATCATCAAAAGCCATTTGCTGACGCTGGCTGATGAAAAAGGACATTAACAGCTAACTAATTAATAACAATACATTACTATAAAACATCATGAAAAAGATAATCTTGTTATTTAGCCTCGCGATTTCAATTCTCGCCTCATGCAAATCACATTACAAACCTGTGCTGACATCCAGCCAGGGCATTAATTTTAAGGTAACATCTCTTGATTCAGCATTAAACGAAAGCAAGGCTTCAAAAAAGCCATTGTTTGTTTTTGCCCATGCATCGTGGTGTCCAACCTGCCGGGAAATGGAGAAAACTGTTTTAAATCAAAAACTATTAGGCGACGCCTACAACAATAACCTCATAAACGTGGCCATCGATATTGACAGTTCTACAGGTAAGCTTCTGCAGCAGAGCTACCCTATCAGAGCAACCCCGACACTATTCTTTTTCAGATCTGATGGAACCCTGGAGAAAAAGGTAGAGGGTGCAACAACTGCTTTAGAACTCATTAGAATTGAAAAGCAACTGGTTCAAAACTGAAGATGTTTTTTTAAAGCCGCCACCGCAATAGTAGCGGTTAACCCCTGCACTCGTTGTTTATCGCAACGCGTTCAACGGGCAGGCACTTGGATCAAAACTCGAAATCTGATTTTCAGTACGGATGGTAAACCTCGCTATCCGAAATATTTTACTTCGGACGGCTATGGTTGTAGCCGATTGATATGTGGATGAAAAGTGTATGGTTAATAAATAATACATACCCATCCGCTTAAAACCTGTGCTTCGGCTTTGATGATGTAGTAATAGGTACCTGCAGGCAATTTACTGCCTTTATAAGTGCCATCCCAGGGTTCGGCATAGCCGCGACTGTTAAATAAAAGACTTCCTGAACGATTGTAAATTTTGACAGTTGCGCTATTGTCAATACCTTCAATAACCCAGGTGTCATTTATACCATCGGCATTAGGTGTAAAAGTATTACCCATTTTTATTGACGTGCAAAAACTGGTAATATTTATAGTTTGTGACGCTGTACAACCGTTAAGATCGGTTACTTTGAGTTCAACTTTTCCAAGCGAACCGGTTGTAAATGAATCTCCGCCTTGTTTTCCGTTCCATTCATATTTGGCAAAGCCCGGTGGCGCATTTAAGGTAATTTGCTGCCGGCTAAACTGGCATAACGTGGCATCGGGTAAGCTTAAAACAGGATTGCTGAAAAACTGCAGATTTATACTGCGACTATCGGCACAGCCAGAAGCTGATGTTACCGTGGCAGTATAATCTCCCGGATTTTTCACACTAATCTGGCTGCCTGTTTCTCCTGTTGACCACTTAACCGTGCCGTTAGCAACAATGGCTTTAAGATCAACCGACTGCCCGCTGCAAAGCGTGGTGTTCACAATTCTTTCCAGGCTGATTGTCGGCATGGGATTAAATATAACCGGCAACAACGGCGAACTTTCTGAGCAGGTTATTTTATTGCTACTGATAGTAACCTGATAATTACCGGCAATGTTAGTTGTTAAGCTTGTTTGGTTAACGTTGCTATTTAATATAGTACCATCGCGCAACCAATTAATGGTGTAAGCCCCGGCATCTATCGGAACGTTAATGGAAAGCGTGGCCTCATCACCTATGCAGTAAGCGATTTTATCCGTTTTAAGCACCAAAGGGGGTAGCTTAACAAATGCTGCTTCGATTTCTTTTGAAGGCACCCACGTATCTGAGCAGGCGCTAACCTCAACTTTATATTTTCCGCTTTGTGTTACATTTATGCTATTGGAGGTATTACCGTTTAATACGCCATCTGTATACCAGCGATATTTATAGTTGATATTGGCATCAACCTGAAAGGTTGATGTACTGCCATCGCAATAAAAATTTTTATCCGGATAATTAAGATTTACAGTTGGTGCTGTAATAATTGTTACCTTAAGGCTATTGGTATTTACATGAAGATTTCCGCACGGATCGTACAGAATGGCGCTATAAGTTCCAGCAGTATTAATGGTTAATACGCTGTTACTTTCGCCAGGTAATTCTACCCCATCTTTATACCATTGTATGGTGTGGCCGGTATAAATACGGTTATCAACAGTGGCAGTTATACTGCTGCCCGAACATATTTGCATTTCTGAAATTGTAGGGTTTTGCCCGGTAAATTGTACGGCCTTTAGTGATGCTGAGGCAAGGTATTTGCCGTAATCTGGTTTTATTAAATAAAGTCCATCCGGTGTCGCTATCCATGAGCCATCATCACAAACCGGTTCTGTTGCAGATGCCGTATTAACACAAATATCATTGATCACCGTATTTCCTAATGCGTCATAATGAAAAAGATCAACCTGGCGTGTGCCACTTACCTTCTGATAAATTGAATTACTGAAGTATAAACCTTTGTCGGTGCCTATTAACATAGTTTGTTTAATAAGGCCAGGATCACCATACCAGTGGCCACTACCAAACGCGGTGAGGCCAAACATTGTGGTTATCTTATTCACATTAATACCATCTAAATAGTGCTCATAAGGACGGTTAATAAAATAACTTTGATCGCCGTTAACCTGAAACAAGCCGTTGCGTGTACCCCAGAAAAGCGCGGTGTAGCTAACGAGCATATCATACTCATACATGGAAGCAAAAGCCTGATAGCCGGTATTGATAACATGCCCTATGACATCACTTTCAGACATAAAATATTTAAATAAGGTGGACTCGCCCTGTATCAATACGGGCACGTATTTCCTCCCGTCCCAATCAGGGTAAGTTGCTGAGCTATCTTTATAAATTAAGTCGCGATAAGTTGCTTCATAAATCTTGCTGGAAGAAGTTTCACTATTTGCAGTGATTTTTTCATTAAGCATATCATAAATATAAGCGCCCTGGTCAGATCCAATCAATACCGAATGTGGATCCGTAACACTGCCATACGTTCGATTTTTGGATATACCAACAGAATTAACCGCAGTAACAATGCCATTTGCAGCGCCTATTACTTTATTAACGCCCTTTTTGTATTCGATAACATTAGTAGAATTGGTTGCTATAAAAACCGTATCCTGGCTGCGGCCTGCAATATCAATAAACTGCATTCCGCTATAGGCGGCAAATGTGCTGGTGTAATCGTCAACAGCAAGGGTTATGCTGTTAACGCGGTAAACCTCATTGTTTTGTGCAAGGACCCATAAATAGGGATCACGAAAATCGCGCTTAACTTTTAAAATATTTTTCCCGGGAAAAAGATGAGCATTTAAGTGAAATTCTACGTCCTGACTATATACTTTAAAGCTTATAAATAGCAGTAGTAAAAAAAGTAATCGTTTAAAGTGCATGATAAGGCAGATGGCCCCTAAAATAATATATATATTACTTTGCAGCAAGAAAAATATATATTAGCGAGAATCTCTCCGTTGTCTTCAATATTTTATTTTGGAATACTTTGCTTATAGTCTCTGACTACAAGCAAATCTATTGAGATAGCCCTTAAACAATGAATTGTAAAAGAATACATTGGCTATCAATATATCAACAGCCTCATCAATCAACCATTTGAAATATAAGATATCATTAAAATACTGAATATCAAATACTTCATTGGCTAAATATATAAGAACCCGACACCAAAGTAAAACTTTGATATTAATAGAATGTTATTGAAAATACGAATAGGTAAATAATTCCCCTGCTGTCCGAAGTATTTTACTTCGGAATATTATGCTTGCGGACTACAGACAAATCAAAAAATCTAAGGCATAAAAAACATGCGGGGCTTGTGCTCCCCTGACTGGACATAATTCGAACCTTTTAGTGGAACAATTGAAAGTTTTGACGGCGTTCGAAAATGAATATTAACACGGTTCGAGGATTGCTCGGGCTACCTGTTGAGGTTAGCGGGAGCAGGACTAATGTCGAACCGCCTGGTCATTGATTTGGCAATAACGGCCGGATAACAAGGCAAGCACCTGCGCCTGTTCGTCAGGGGCAAGTGCTATATGCAAGGCAAAGTTAGACAGGATCAGTTCTGACATAACACAATGATAACTGTTAAAAGTCAATTTTGCGGGTCATGATCAGTTTAAGTTCGGCGGTCCCGGCCTCGCGAAGCGGGTTAGCGATCTGGTGATAAATATCGCTTTGCGCGATGGTGATAAACGCTTCTGCACTGGGATATTCAACCACTACCATCTCGTCCCATTGCTCATTCTCGTCAGCAATTATATTAGCAACCACCTCGCTCACGAGTTTTACGCTTACGCCTTCAATTCCCAGTTGCTGCACTACTTTGTTAAATGCCGGAATATACTTTTCAAAGTAGATCTTTTTGTCCCTGAACCTGATCAAGTTCAGCATCAGCACAGGCCCCTGGCCCGGTTCAATATTTGGTATTGTTATTTTAATTTCCTGTTCCATTCCGCAAAGATCGCTGGCCTATACCGGAAAAAAGTTCAGGTAGTTGAAGAGTTTAAAACAAATACAACCTGATCATCAGTGTTTTTTTTCTCAAATAATTTTCATCGCCCATATCATTAAATACTATTTAATATTTATCCAAAGCTCCTCAACGTTGAAACTGATATGCGACACTTCGGTCTTGCCGTGCAAACAAATAGCTGTTTTGCTACCGTCTTTAATGATCCTGGTATGCTTTAGCATTGCCTCCAGATCACTTTTATCCTTCTTTGTCCATTTGCCCCCGCCATAATCGAATACTTTTTTCTTTTCTATTCTTAAGCTATTTAAAGAATCGGTAAAAGCAATTCGGTATTTGCTGCTATAGGAAGTATCCACCAGGAGTGTGATGACATTGCCTGTTTTGTTACTGATATACACCGTTTTCCTGGCACTACAGGATGAAAACAAAAAGTCAATGATCAATAAAGCGTTGAATAATTTCGTTTGCATTTTTTTTAATTCTGATATCGAAACTGAGGATCTGAAAAAGCGCTATACTTCAGATATTAGCTTAAAATTGTCAACACTAAAATTTCACTTTAGCTAACTCTTCAGTTAGCTTCCATAATTTTAAAGAGGCATTTACATCTTCTGCTTGTGCCGGTATTTTCGCGATAGCCGGAAATCCCCTGGTCTCCATCATTTTGTTTGGTCCGTAATACAACCCTCCTTTAGCCTCCGGAGAGGTGGCAGCATATAATGTCGGCAAGGCTCCCTGCGCAGGTGGCTGGAACAAAAACGGAAGCAGCGTTCTCAAAATTCCTGCAACACTCCATCGTCCCGCACCGGTAATCAGCAGATTGGTCCGGGATACACCCGGATGGGAAGCAATACTTGTTATTCCCCACCCGTGCTTTTCGCTTTGCCGCTGGAGTTCCAAAGTGAACATCAGGTTCGCAAGTTTTGACTGACCGTATGCTTTCATCGGAGCATACAACGATTCTGACTGAAGGTCATTAAAATTAATTACCCCTTCACGGTTGGCCACACTCGAAACGGTAACCACACGGGCACCTGATGATTTACGCAATAATGGCAGCAATTGTGCTGTCAATGCAAAGTGACCGATATGGTTGGTGCCGAACTGTAACTCAAAGCCATCGGCAGTTTCCATTCGTTTTGGTGGTGTCATTACACCGGCGTTATTGATCAAAAGATCGATGGCTTGCCCTTTTGAGATCATTCTCGAAGCAAATGCTTTGATCGAGGACAGATCTGCAAGGTCTATTTTTTCAAAACTCACATTTGCATTCGGGTTGATCCGATGGATCTTCGCAATTGACTCAGCCCCTTTTTGAGCGTTACGACCCATCATTATGACATTCCACCCTGAGGATGACAAAGCCAGTGCATCTTCATAGCCAACTCCTTCTGTGCTACCGGTGATCACAGCTAAGCCACTGTCCCTTTTGGGGATCTGAGATGCTGTCCAATTTTTATTTCTGTTTTGCATTTTACTTTGTTTTTATACTTGCAAAGTTCAGAAGCCGTTGGTGAGCAGATGTAGCCAAAAGGCACAATATTGTAGTAGAAAGGCTGTTATTGTATTACCGGATTTGCCCGTTTCTGGTATTGGTAAATTTAAATGGCAAAGTCAAAAGTATATATGCACAGAGTATATGTCAACATATCTGCTGAAGAACTCTTTCAATTCATCAAGCAATCTCTGTGAAGCGTCACTGCTAATATTTGATAACGGCCAGACATGGGTCTGACCATCACTGATTAACTGGCGGACCAGCAGGACACGGGAGACCGTAGTTCATGAAAAGATCAACATCCACGAGGTCGCCTTTCGTGTCTAGCCTACCGCCGTGTCCATTAAGGCAAAAAGGATTTAATTAAAAGAAGCCCTGAACTCCAGTGGTGACAGTTTGGTCTTGCTTTTGAACAATTTACTGAACGACTGTGAATGTTCAAAGCCGAGGCTATAAGCAATCTCGCTAACCGATAGTTCAGTGGTGGAAAGCTTTTCTTTAGCTTTTTCGATCAGCTTTTCGTGAATGATCTGCTGCGTGGTCTGACCCGTAAGTTGTTTCAGCAAGCTGCTCAGGTATTTGGATGAGATATTTAATGCATCAGCAACGTATTGGACCGTAGGCGATCCCTTTGAAAGCAAAGCTTCATCATTGATGTACCCGGCCAGCACTTTCTCCAACCGGTCCAGTATCTTACTGTTCGTGATCTTCCGGGTAATGAACTGGCGCTGATAAAAACGCTCGGCATAATTGAGCAGTGTTTCTAAATTCGAAATAATGATATCCTGACTGAATTTATCAATGTTGGAATGATACTCATTTCTGATGTTTTTGATAATAGCATTAATAACCGTTTCTTCTTTATCAGAAAGGAACAGCGCTTCATTGGTCGCATAGCCGAAATATTCGTATTTCCTGATCTTGGCCGCAAGCGATGTGTTCCAGAGAAAATCTGGGTGGATAAAAAGCATCCAGCCTTCCAGAGCCGCCGGCACGCCGTTCTCCTCACCACGCAATACCTGGCCCGGGGACATGAACCCCATCAAGCCTTCATCAAAATCATATTTCTGCTGCCCGTAAAAAAGGTTGTCGCAGCCCCGTTTCATGGATATCACATAAAGGTCGAAAATAACTGAGTCGATGTCGTGGTCATTTTTAAACCCTTCCAGGTCAACAATGCTGATCAGCGGATGGTAAGGCTTGGGCAGCCCCATCAAACGGTGGATCTCTGTTATCGATCTTATTCTATATGGTGCAGCCTTGGACATGTTGCAATTTAGTTAATTTTTAAAGGGATATTTTAGCCAGATCATGATCAGCGGCATCGCTAAGAACGGGATCTCGATCAGAGCTATCCTATAGTTCCCCGTACGTAACGCCAGTCCCATGATCAGGACGATAGACACGGCATTCAGCATGTTCCCGAGAAAGAATGTTCCGGGGATAAGCAAAAGTATACCGATCGCCAGCGTTAGAAATACAAAGACCGGAACGGCAGAGCTGCTTATATCCAGGCTGGTCATCATGGTCAGCGATGCCGGGTTGGTCTGATAATGCGCCGTATCCCACGCGTGTTTAAAGCTGAGCGATACAGAAACGATCAGCAAGAGTAACGAGATGCAATTTTTTATCATGATTATTTCAGAATATGTGTATTGATGATGTAACCCATTATTAATGCCAGTGGTATACCGATCATGGCACTTGTCAGAGCCCTTTTTGCTTTGTTAGGGTATTGCTTCCTGTATTTGAAGTACAGGAAAAAGCCTACAGGCGGCATGGCATTGGAAACCATGAACCAAAACCCCGACAAGCTGTCGTTATGATTACCATTCATATTCGTAGTTTTAAAGCACTTTTATTGAATGCGTTTCCATTTGAATGTTTTACCCAACATCGGAACACCTTTGTAACCGCGTGTTTCCAGATCGTTAACGCTATTGAGTTTGCCTTTCAGGCTGTACGTATTGCCATCCTGTACACTATATAATTTGCCGTCCACATATTCGCCGTCTTTATAAACCAATTCGGTGATGTGGGTAAGCCCCTCCACCGGTCTGCTTCTTAACTTTTCGTTAGGATTTTTTATATCTTTTTTAGATGTTTTTCCATCGGCTTCGAACATATCTTTTGACCATAAGAGTTTGGCCGAATAGGTACCACCTGCCTTATACACCTCTATTTTATAATCACTACACAGCCAGGTTCCGAGTATCTGGTCCGCGGGTAATTTTTGAGCGAACGATGCCATTGTTGAGAGTAGCAGGATAGCCGCTAAAATTGTTCTTTTCATGTTAGTTAGGTCTTGGGTTATTATTTAATTGCTTGATTTTTTCAAATTCTCTGAAGTTGATCAGGATACCGGGGATGATCCGGCTCAGCCATTTGATTACGCCGATCAGCAAGGGTTTGAGTTCTGTTCTGTCTTCTTGTAACCCTTTGATGGTAATAATTACCAATAAGCTGTTTAACCAGTTATAAACCGATCCCGCTGGTTTCGCCAGTGATCAGCACTGTGCTATTTTCTATATCCATATCTGCTGTTGTTTGTGACAGCAAAGTTGCAGGAAGGCCGGCGGCGGAATGTGTGCAAAAGTCGCGGGATTGTAGCCAAAATGGCGAATGAGCGTTGGCGGATATTTCAGCTGAGTCCACAAGAGGCTAAGCATAAATTTTTGACATGAACGAGCCCTTTATTTTGGATGCCAGCTGATAGACCCGTGCCGCTAATGAAGGTGTGCCCCCCGATGGTGCGCTAAATTATAGATGAACGGACTGATCCTTGTCGTAAAAACGTTTCCCAGCATAAAATTTCCCGGCTGAAGAATAGCTGGATCCTCATTGCATCAATCTCTTAAAGTGTCCCGAAATATTAACCCTGAAATACTGATCATATAAATATTCCTTTAAATAAGTAACGTCCGGGAAAGATCCCGGACGTTAGTATTGGTCATGATTTAAACTTATTGAAAAGCAAACAAAATTGATTTATAGAATGTCCATGTCGCGGGCAACAAAGTAACTGGGAACCAATGGACGAAAACCCGTCCTGTTCCGCAGTTTCATTATATCCTGAACGCCCCGGAACGGATCGTCTAAAGGACCTTCAGCCTCATCGAAAGTTTCCGCTGCCTTACCGACCGAATCAGCCAATTCGTAGAGTGTGATCGGCGCATCATCAGCCACGTTAAAGATCTCCCCGTCTAGACCTTCTGTGGTCAGCAATAGGATCAGTGCCTGGGCGACATCCAGATGATGCACCATGTGCATGCGCGACCCTGAATGCATTCTAAGCTTCTTCAGGTAAGGGATAATTTCAGCGATGTGCGGATCCTTGTCACCATAAACAAAACCAAGACGCAAAACGCGTACATCGAATCCCTCATTTTGCTGCATGCTGATCAGTTCCTGCTCGGCTGCAATTTTGCTGGACGCGTAAGCGCGGGGATCGTTAATATCGACTTTTTCACTCTCTCTGGCCGGACGACGGTACCCAGAACCGTAAACGTTGGACGTGCTGGTAAATACAAAACGTTTTACACCAGCTTCCCGGGCTGCCTGTGCTAAGGCAATACTGCCTTCCCGGTTGGTCTTGATGATGCCTTCGTTATCCGTAAAGGTTCGGAATAACGCTGCCAGGTGGATAACCGCGTCCATTCCCTTTACAGCGGGTACTAAAGTCGCTGGTTCGAATAGATCGCCGGTTACAGCTTTTGCACCTGATTGAATAAGGTCGTCTGCTTTAGCGATATCTCTAACCAGGATCGATACGTCATAACCTTTAGCTAATAAACGCGGGACCAACCTGCTGCCTACTTTTCCAGTCGCCCCTGTCACTAATATTTTCATAGTTGAATGATTTAATGTTACAGGGCAAAGTTGCACCCAAAAAGAATGCAAAGCCAATCAGCATCAAACCAATAATTATGATTTTCAAACTTTTCGGAAAGCGTTTGGCGTGCTGCCCGTCATCCGCTTAAAGTAGTTGTTAAAATAGGCCGGATACTCAAAACCGAGCGCATAGGCGATCTCGGCCACACTCCAGTCGCTGTACTTCAGCAGGGCTTTTGCTTCTGTAATCACCCTGGCCGCAATGTGCGCAGAGGTAGGTTTGCCGGTCACTTCCTTAACCGCCCGGTTCAGGTAGTTCACGTGCAAGGAAAGATGGTTAGCATAGTCCTGAGGCCTGCGCAGGATGAGCGGTTCATTGCTGCGTTCGATGGGGAACTGCCTCTCCAGCAGATCGCTGAACAAATGAGCGATGCGGCTGGTGCCGTTTTTATAAGACGAGGCATACTGGGCGGGCTGGATGCGCAGCGCTTCGTGGATGATCAGTGCAATACAATTTTTGATCAGATCTCCTTTATGAAGATAATCCCCCTCATAAACAGCCAGCATTTTCTCAAAAAGGCTGGTCATAAAGCTGGTTTGTTCTGCATTTAACTTCACGACCGGATTGTCTCCATCCCGAAAAAGCGGAGAATCCTGCATTTCCCTGCCGCTTAGGAAACTCTCGGTAAAGATGCAGGCATAACCACTGGTTCGGTTGATCCTACGCACCAGGGAATGCGATATCCTCGGGTTAACAAAAAAAAGCACCGTTCCGTTAATTTCAAACAACTGGCCGCCATAATTGATGGTCATGTCGCCGTTTACCAGTCCCATCTTATAAAAGTCACGGCGGCCGGCCCGAACTGGTACATCGGTAGATGCGGGTATGGCGTGAACTTTAAAACCTTTGGTTCTCAGGTCGCTCAGGTTCAGCCCGGGAATTTCTGATATTTCTTGGTTTACCATCTGACAAAATTAACAAAATCAAACCTCAACTAACTGAATAAAAATTGGCTCCCTCTCGATCATACTTAAGGTTACCTCCAAATTCCCAGACCTATTGGCGGAGGTGAAGCATGAGGACTAAATTAAATTTGTCAGATAAATGCAGTTCCGACATCCCTGCAGCGGCATCAGCATTGCCGGCAACTGGCAGATAAGGTTGAAAACCTATATTTGTGTCTGGTAAAATATTTATATGGCTAAGAGATCCGGTACTATTCCTGTAAATACCTTTGGCAATGAGTCCGATGAAGGAATTACTATTGACCGGGTTTCATTCGATACATTACCACCATTGGGGGACTGGCAACAACCGGAGCGCCATGACCGCCACTCATTTTTTCTTCTGGAAAGCGGATCCGTTACAATGGAGATCGATTTTCATAATTACGATATTGAATCGCCTTCCTTTATATACCTGCATCCTGATCAGGTCCACCGAATTATTGGATTTAATAATGTTACGGTTTGTGCCTGGGCTTTGGACAATGCCTGCCTGAATGCTGATTTTGTAAATCTGCTGGAAGAGATCAGTCCGGCTTCACCGCTGAGGCTGAACAATGAGCAATTCAAAATTCTATCTGAGACTTCTGATTTAATGATGAAATTCTGGCTAAGAAAAAATGCCCCTTTATTTTACTCCCTGCTTAAAGAGCAGGGCAACGCACTGGTGGGGCTTTCAATCTCACTTTATCTGGAAAACATTGGCGTATCTGATCCCCTGAACCGGCAGGAACAGATCACCAGATCATTCCGGCAGCAACTGGGACTAAATTATACAACCAAAAAACGGCCTTCAGATTACGCAGAATTATTACATATCTCCATTCCTTACCTTAACGAATGCGTGAAGAATGCTACAGGCCAGCCGGTCTACTGGCACATACAGCAGCGGCTAATCCTGGAAGCCAAAAGACAATTGTATCATTCCGATCTGTCACTAAAAGAAATAGCTTTAATGCTGGGTTATGATGATTATCCCTATTTTTCACGGCTATTTACTAAGGTAGCGGGAACATCACCGGCATCGTTCAGGCATAAAAACCTCGATTAGTCCAAGTCTTTCACGGGTTAGGCCTATTTCCGAATTTGCATTCACCTTTTCTTTGCATCATGAAATGTAAAAGAAATGACTACTAAAAATCAAAGATCAGTACTGATCTCCGGCGCAAGTTTCGCCGGTTTATCAACTGCATACTGGATGAACCGCTTCGGATATAAGGTTACCGTCGTGGAAATTGCTCCCGGCCTCAAAAAAGGCGGCACGCCCGTAAACATACTGGAAAGAACGATCGATATCGTACAGCGGATGGGCATATTCGAGCAGATCTTTCAAAACCGGTTGACGATAGAAACTATAGAATTCAAAGATGGCGATGATATAACACTACGTCAGGATCATCACCAGCATCGGGAACAGGAAGAATACGAGATCGAGCGGGACCTACTACTGCATATGCTTTATGACCTGGTCAGCGACAAGGTGGAATTTGTTTTCGGTGAGACCATTACCGGATTGACCGAAGAAAATGAACATATGCAGGTAACTTTCAGGAACATGGAGTCACGGTCATTCGATCTGGTATTCGGATGTGACGGCGTCCATTCCGCCGTACGCAAGCTTTGGTTCGGCGAAGAAAAGGAGTTTACCCAATTTCTCAAGGCCTACTTTTCCATTACCATAGTCGATCACCTGCTGATCCCTGAAAATACTACGCAGATGTACAGCGAGGTCGGTAAAACGATCATGCTTAATACCTATAACGGTAAAACGGATATTTGCTTTGCCTATTTTTCTGAAAACGATATTCCCTACGACTATCGAAATGAACCGCAAATGCGCGAAATCATCTTTGAACAATTCAAAGATTCGGGCTGGCGTGCAAAGGAACTACTGGCCGAAACTGCCCGGTCAGCATCATTTTATTTTGATAAACTTTGCCAGGTGAAAATGCCTTCCTGGACTAAGGGGCGTGTTGCACTTGTTGGTGATGCTGGTTATTGCCCCTCTCCGGCTGCGGGCCGCGGCGGCTCTATTGCCATTGACGGTGCCGCTGCGCTGGCCGGTGCTTTCGGCAAATGCAACGGCAATTTTGAAAAAGCCTTTCTTGAATACGATAGCAGTTTTCGACCCTTTGTAGAACAGGTTCAATCTGAGGTGGTTGATTTCGGCCTGGACATGCTTATCCCAAAAACCAAGGAAGCTGTCGCCAAAAGAAACACACAAGGCTTTAATCTCTGATCGGTACAATACAGGTATACCGGAATGGTTCAGTTGGTTCACGGTATACCTGCATTCAATTCATAAAATAAATTGTGTCAGGTTTATGATCAATATCTACTGATTTGGATCTGATCATTTACTAAAAACGTAATCTGTATGGCCGTCTGCAGCACCTTAAAAAAATTTGGTAGCGTCCCAGTCCGATAAGGCCTTATGTTCTTTTAACCGGTAAACGAGATCCGGGTTGCTGATAAATAATTTACCGAAAGCGACAGTGTCAGCTTCGTTGGATTCGATCAGCTGATGTGCTGTCTTACCCTCCAAACCTTCATTCAAGATAAAGGATCCATTGAATTTTGCCTGATGGCCGGGCTGAAACGCTGGCCTCACATTGAGCGGTTGCAATAGACAGCAACAGGTCAGAATAACTTAAAATTGTTCCACCACTGTTTATCCTAATAAATATATTTAAGACCTTATCAAGTTCACTACTGCTTTCGAGATAATAGCTTATTGTAGGTTTGACATGAACGATTTGGTTAAGTTTTGCCAATGCTTGATTCGCAAATTTCGCTTTCTCTTTTCCAAAATCACTGAACAACCCCTTTTCAATTAAATATTGATTGACCTCATGTAACTCTTTAAGATTTAAAATTTCCCCAACTGGAAACCAAAAATGATCTTCATCTCGCTCTTTGGCTTCTCCATCAGTAAGAAACTGAAAAGAATATTCCAATTCTGAATTTTCAGCACCTTTCAGCAAATTTAGGTGTAACTTTCTTTTAGGATACGCTTGTTCATTATCATATCTTTTTCGGGGTAGGTTGTAAGAATATGTCCCCTTTAAACCAATATAAATAGAGGTTAATCGCTGTTGACCGTCAAGAACAGCTATGATTTCTTCTTCACCACTTACATTTGCTTTGGGATTATGACGCTTATTTCGTTCATGATAATCACGCAATAACTCGTAGAACTCAAAATCCGTTACATGATCCTTTTGTACTTTCCAAAATAGAAATGAGTTGATAGGATAATCTCGCATTAAACTATCAAACAATCGTTCTACTTGAAAAGTATTCCACACAAATTCTCGTTGAATCGCAGGTAATAAGTATTTTTTTTGTGAATATTGGTTATAACTTCCGATATAGATAAGGCGGGTTGGTAAGACATTACGATACAATTATTTAGTATGGTAATATTAGGTAATATTTTTAAATCTTTAGAACACACCATCCCATTTTCAACGCTTAGGCACCAAAAGCGAGAGCCGGATGAAATGTCAAGGCCGAAGCACGGCTAAAAAAACAAAACACAAATGCTTCGCTTGTATAGCCTTTACTTTTCATCCGGCGGTGGTAACTTTGCCGGATGCGGTGAAATGGAACTACTGTTATATATCATACTATACATTTATTCCCGTAATTTGCTCTGGTTAATGAATCACTATTATATATGTAATGAAATCACTATTCGACACCATTTAGCATATTATGAGAATACTAATAGTAGAAGATGAAGAGCGTATCGCTAGCTTAGTAAAACAGGGCTTGGAAGAGCAGGGACACACCGCTATTATCGCGTATGATGGGTTGAACGGTAAAAAACTGGCTTTGCAAAATGATTATGATCTATTGATTTCTGATATTATTTTACCTCACCTGAGCGGTCTTGAACTTTGCCGGGAAATTCGCTCAATTAAGCCCGACTTACCTGTTATCCTGCTAACAGCTTTAGGTACAACGGACGATAAAGTAGAGGGCTTTGATGCCGGAGCGGACGATTACCTGGTGAAACCTTTTGATTTTCGGGAACTAATGGTACGGATCAGGGCGGTGATGAACCGAAAGACTGGCAACCCGATATTTCAGCCCGGTATTTTAAAGTATGCCGATCTGGAGCTGAATAACCAGACAAAAACGGTAAGCCGTTTGGGCAGGGACATCAGCCTTACACCAAAAGAACTGAAGCTGCTGCAATACATGATGCAAAACAGCGAACGGGTTTTATCCCGGACGGAAATCGCAGAAAAAGTATGGGATACTCATTTTGATACAGGCACCAATTTTATTGACGTTTATATCAATTATCTCCGGAAGAAGATCGATAAGGATTTTGATAATAAATTGATCCATACCAAACAAGGACTTGGATTTATATTCAAAGCAGAAAATGACCATCCGTAACCGGCTTGCCTTTCTTTTTACCGGAATCATAGCGGCATTACTGTTTGCTTTCGCTTTGGTGGTTTATTTCTCCTTTTCAGAAAACCGGGAAGAGGAATACTACAGCTCTTTGAGACACACGGCCATCACCAAGGCAAACTTATTACTTGATGCTAAAATCCAGCCCCGGGTTTTACAGTTGATTTATAAGCATTCCCCAAATACCTTGTTCCAGGAAGAAGTGGCTATTTATGATACATCCTTCAACCTGCTCTATCATGATGCGGTAGAAATTGACAAGGTGAAAGAAACCCGGCAGATGATTCATGAAATTGTAACCAAAAAACAGATCAGGTTTTACCAGGGCGATATGCAGGTTGTCGGTATTTTTTATCGCCATGATGGCAAAGACTATGTTATTACAGCCGCCGCAAATGACCAATACGGTTATGCCAAACTACGGAATTTAAAATACACGCTTATCATCGCTTTTTTTGTGGCGATTGTGTTTATTTATATTGCGGGATATATTTTTTCTGCCAAGGCGCTGAAACCCGTTTCGGATATGGTAGATAAAGTGGAGGAAATTACGGCCACTAATCTTGATCTGCGAATCAATGAGGGGAATGGTAAGGATGAGATTGCGGAGCTGGCTGTAACATTCAATGCCATGCTGAACCGGCTGGAGAAATCATTTGACGCACAAAAGGAATTTGTGTCCAATATTTCGCATGAATTGAGGACCCCGCTGACAGCGATGTTGGCCGAGTTACAGGTAACAGCAGAAAAAGAAAGAAGCAACTCATACTATCTTGATGCCATACACCATGCTATCAGCGACGGGCAAAAGCTTGTACGCTTGTCCAATAGCCTGCTCGACCTCGCCAAAGCCAACTATGACCATACCGAGATTGGTTTTAAGGAATTGAGGCTCGATGAACTGATTCTTGATGCTCGTAACGATGCCCTTCATGACCAGCCAAACTGCAAGATCAATATCCTTTTTGAAAAGGAAATTGAGGATGATGATTTTATATCAGTTATGGGTAATGAGTATTTGTTAAGGGTAGCTTTTATCAACCTGATGGAGAATGGCTGTAAATTCTCAAAAGATAATGAGGCCGCTATTGCTATAACTTATTTTAAAGATAAAACGATCCTGCGCTTTCAAGATCATGGCATTGGCATGGATGAAGCGGAATTACCGCATATTTTTACCCCTTTTTACCGGGGGACTAACCGGCAATTTGCAGGCGGAAACGGTATAGGCCTGTCCCTTACCAAAAAAATCATTGATCTGCATAGGGGAACGATCAGCGTATCTTCTCAAAAGAATGAGGGAACTACGTTTACTGTTGAATTGCCGCACGTTTAGCCCTTTCTAATACTTTTCTAATAGTTTTCTAAGAGTTCTCTAACTGCCCGAGCATTGGGCGTGGATTACCTTTGCTGCGCATTTCAGAAAGAAATCATTTTTAATAAAATCATCATGGATACAGGTCCGAGTAGAATTAATCACTTATTGTTTACCTCCCGCTAAACAAGCGCCGCTCAATTACGCGTCCTGTTCAGCCGGGACAAAAATTATCATCATGCGTAAAAGAGAAAAAATCCACACCGTTTTAATTACCCTTAATAACCCAATACCTAGAGTAAAGCTAAAGTCAGTTAAGGCTTTTACTTTTCCAACTGCCAGGGTTTTCAGCTTTTCGCTTTCCAGCGTTCCACTTCCTCCGGCTTTTGACGAACACAAGGAGCACTCGCTACCATAAACTGTAGCATAAGTATGGCTACACCCTTAAAGAAGGCAGGAATAATCCTGTTAATTGTTGAACACTTAAAAATAGTATCAAATGATTTTAGCAGAAACCACCAGGAAATTAAAAATCTACAATAGTGGCTCAGTATCCGGTTTTGATGAGGCCGCGCTTGCAAAGCTGCGTATCGTATCAAAGGAAAACAGTAACGCTTTTTATACTGTCCTGGAAAGTAGTGAACAGGGTTTAAGCAAGACTGAAGTAGCGTCTAAAAAAGCAAAATTCGGCCTAAACGAGATCCAGCATGAAAAAGCACCGGCCTGGTACGTACAGTTGTTCCAGGCATTTTTAAACCCTTTTATTGCTGTGTTGATTATCCTGGCGTCCGTTTCCTTTGTGATGGATGTGTTAATGGCGACGCCTGGCGAGCAGGATTATAAAACGGTGATCGTCGTTGGCGTAATGGTGATGCTCAGTTCGCTGCTGCGCTTTTGGCAGGAATACACCAGTAACCGCGCTGCGGAAGAACTGAAAAGCATGGTCAAAACAACCGCGACCGTGATAAGGCAGGGCAAAGGGAAATTCGAGATCAATATTATTGACCTGGTGCCTGGAGATATTGTTTTTCTGAGCGCAGGAGATATGATCCCGGCCGACTGCCGGATTATTTCATCTAAAGATTTGTTTGTTAGTCAGGCTATGCTGACCGGGGAATCTCTCCCGCTCGAAAAGAGGGAACAAAGCATCCCGGACGCTCCTGATAAATCGCCGCTGGAACTGGATAACATTTGCTTCATGGGAACCAATGTAGTTAGCGGTACAGCCGCTGCGATTGTGGCCACTACAGGCAACCTGACCTATTTCGGTACAATCGGAAAAGCGATCACCGGAAAACGTAATGAAACCAGCTTTGATAAAGGGGTAAATAAAGTAAGCTGGCTTTTGATCCGCTTTATGCTGGTGATGGTGCCTCTTGTATTTCTGATTAACGGGCTGACCAAACACAATTGGTTTGATGCTTTAATGTTCGCTATTTCAGTTGCTGTAGGCCTAACCCCCGAAATGTTGCCAATGATCGTGACCGCAAACCTGGCCAAGGGCGCCAGGAACATGAGCAAGCGCAAGGTTATCGTTAAACGCCTGAATGCCATTCAAAATATCGGGGCGATGGATATTCTCTGCACCGATAAAACTGGCACGCTTACAATGGATAAAATTGTGTTGGAAAGGCATTTAAATGTTTTCGGAGATGCAGATGATGAGGTTATGAAATGGGCCTACCTCAACAGTTTTTATCAAACCGGGCTGAAGAACTTGCTGGATGTTGCAGTGCTGGAACACGCCGAAATTCATAGCTGTGTCAACGCAGATAAATCCTTTAAGAAGATTGATGAAATACCTTTCGATTTCCAAAGAAGGAGAATGAGTGTCATCCTGGAAGAAAAGAATGGCAAACATTTATTGATCTGTAAAGGTGCTGTTGAGGAAATGCTCGACCTCTGTTCTCACGCGTTTGATCCCGGTGAGGATAAGCAATTGCACATTGAGAATGATAAGATCGTGCCGATGGATGATGCCATGCGCAAGATTATCTTGAATACCTCCCGTAAACTTAACGAGGAAGGGTTACGGGTGTTGCTGGTAGCGATTAAGGAATATGACGAGCGACCACTGAACTATTCGATTGCTGATGAAACAGGTATGGTATTGACCGGCTTTGTCGGCTTTCTTGACCCTGCCAAGCCATCAGCCAAACCTGCCATCGAGGGCTTACAAAAACTTGGTGTAAGCATCAAGGTGTTGACAGGTGATAACGAAATAGTAACTAAAAAGATCTGCCGTGATGTAGGTATCCCCGTACACCATGTATTAACTGGCCGCGAACTGGAATTGATGGATGATGAAGAACTGAAGTTAAAACTAGATGAAACGAGCATTTTAGCTAAACTTAGCCCGATACAAAAAGCAAGGATCATCAAACTACTTCAGGCAAAAGGCCATACCGTAGGTTTTATGGGCGATGGCATCAATGATGCAGCAGCCTTGCGTGATGCCGACGTAGGTATTTCTGTGGATACCGCCGTGGATATTGCCAAAGAAAGCGCGGATATCATCTTGTTGGAAAAAGACCTGATGGTATTGCGTAAGGGCGTAATCTATGGTCGTAGGACTTTTGGTAATATTATTAAATATATCAAGATGACCGCCAGTAGCAATTTTGGCAATATGTTCAGTATGCTGGGTGCCAGTGCCTTGTTGCCATTTTTGCCCATGTTACCGATACAAATATTGGTTAACAACTTATTGTATGATATATCGCAAACATCCATTCCCTGGGATAGCATGGATGCAGATTTTATTGACCAGCCGCAAAAATGGGATGCCAGGGGAATCAGCAAGTTTATGCTGTTCATCGGGCCGATCAGCTCAATATTCGATTATGCCACATTTGCTGTGATGTGGTTTGTATTCAAGGCAAATAGCCCTGCTCATCAAAGCTTATTTCAAACCGGTTGGTTTGTGGAAAGTTTGCTTTCCCAGACTTTGATCGTGCACATGATCCGTACCCATAAGATACCATTTATCCAAAGTTGGGCTACTGCGCCGGTAGTGGCCTTAACGTCTGCAATCATGGCGATAGCCATTTTCATCCCCTTTTCGCCATTTGCAACGGCGTTTAAAATGGAAGTATTGCCATTAGCATTTTTCCCGTGGCTGATCGGTATTTTATTCACCTATTCCCTGTTAACCCAGATGGTTAAAACATGGTTTATTAAGCGTTTTAACCAATGGCTATAAGTAACTATCGCCTCAAACGGAAGAAGGCCAGACGGCTGAGGTGGCTAATTGCTCTACTGATCGTAATCCTCGCAAATATCCTGCTGGATTGGTGGCTGCGGCTTTTATAATTGACTCATTTTTTATTTTACTGTAAGCGCCCGTCAAGGGCGCTTACTAAAACATTCACGATATTATGAAAAAGATTTACTTTTTATTGATTATTATTTTAATGACAACCGCCGTTATGGCGCAAACTACAGATACGCTCACTAAGCGATTTAGCCTGCATTTCCAGCAAACGGTTATTACGCAATATAAACCGGCTTTTAATGCTCCTTACACTGGTCAAAATAGCTTACTAACAAGTTCGGAAACCCAAAGTTCTATTACTACCACTTTATTTGGCGCAGCCTCCCTTTGGAAAGGTGCTGAGGCTTATTTTAATCCCGAAATGTCCGGTGGTGCCGGTTTAAGCCGAACATTGGGTGTTGCCGGGTTTCCTAATGGTGAAACATTCAGGGTGGGCAGCGCTTCGCCTGCTATATATATCGCCAGGCTATACATCAAGCAAAGATTTGAATGGGGAAATGAAAAGGATACACTGACAGATGATGTTAACCAGTTGGCGGGAATAAAAAGTAAGCGTTACTTTTCACTTGCGGTTGGCAAGTACGGTATGGCAGATTTTTTTGACGGCAATGAGTTTAGCCACGACCCACGCAGCCAGTTCATGAATTGGGCGCTGATGGATAACGCGGCATGGGATTACCCTGCAAATACCCGAGGTTACGTTATAGGTGCTACAGCTGAATTGGGACAGCCAGACTGGACACTGCGATTTGCATATACGATGTCCACGACAGAGGCGAATGGCGCGATCTGGGATGCCAAAATTAGCAAGGCGAATACACAGACATTGGAATATGAAAGAAGATATAGTATCGGTGGGCAGAAAGGTACAGTACGCCTGTTAGGTTTCCGAAATAACGGAAAAATGGGAAATTACCTTCAAGCTCTAGCTTTAAGCCCAACTCAACCAAATGTGGATACTACGCAGGCTTATGGTCGGCATAAGTATGGTTTTGGCATCAGCGCTGACCAATATCTAAGCAAAGATTTCGGGGTATTTGCCAAAGTAAGTTGGAACGACGGACATACCGAAACCTGGTATTTTACCGAAATCGACCGCTCCCTTACTTTTGGAGGTGTTTTGAAAGGCACATCCTGGAAACGTCCCGACGATGAATTAGGGCTGGCCTTTGTGGGTAACGGGTTGTCGCAACCTCACCGGGATTATTTGGCTGCCGGGGGCTACGGATTTTTAATTGGAGATGGTAAATTGAATTACGCTCCAGAAATGATCGCCGAAGTTTATTATAAAATCAATGCCTATCAGCATAAGTTATGGCTATCGCCTGATTACCAGTTTATTTTAAATCCTGCATATAACAAAGACCGGGGGCCAGTGAATGTTCTTGGAATACGGGCGCATGTAGAGTTTTAGTAAATATTGCTGCGTTAAAAGATCTAATAATAAATTTATTACCCCAATTTTGAGAAGGTTGAGAATGAGGTCCCCAAACAGTATGTGTGAGGGGACTTTGTTTTCTGCGCAATTGCAATATATTAAGCTTACTTATCTTCTGTTTTTAAATACGCGGTATCCATAGCGGATAAAGTTCTCTTTTTTGCAATCTGCTTTAAATAAATCCATGCACATTGATAATGTGCATCGAACCGAAAGGTAAATAGCCGAGAATGTTTTCAAATCAGCTATAAATCGCTTCGACTCTAATCTTGTTGGGGCTCTATTAACACGAATCGGACTTTTGTAATTCTCGAACCGATTTGATTTTCCTAAATGCCTGATAAAATGCGCATTGAATCAATAAGACGATTCGACATTAGTCCTGTTCGGGCTGCCTATAATACCAGCCCGAAGAGGACTAACGTGGCAGCAATTCGCTTTAGAAACTTATTAAAAACTAATTAATCGATTATCAAACAATTAACCACTCTAAAGCATCAGCTTTATTGGAAAAAAAACGACCTGAACTGTTTCATATTGCGAAGGTAAACTTCGGTTGGCGGCGATACCACTGAACGTACTTGGTAAATAAGTCAAAGCAAACTTTTCAACCCATCCTCCGTCATAGGGGGAAACCACACTTCCGAACCCAATCCACGAATTAATTCCTCATTCAGCCCTCAAAACCGCTCTGTTGGTGATCTTGCTTTAAACCGATGATGTTCCCAGAACGGAAAACGTTTGAGATCGCGATTGTTTTCAATTCAATTACTTACCCGTCAAATAATGATTAAATTGGAACAATGATTTGAAAACGTCGAATCAATGAAGCCCTATTTATCTCATATCAATTTTAATGACCTGTTAGCCCTGGCGACAATGTGCGCAGGGCTGACGCTTGCGCTGCTGTTAGTCTGCGCAAAGAGGGGCAATAAAGCCGCAAACCTGTTTTTAGGTGCTGCTTTAGCCGCGGTTGTAATAAAGACCGGCGGGCTCACCCCGTTTTTCCTGCCGGCGATGGGGCCATTATTGTATTTGTATGTTCGACAGCTCACCTGTTCCGAACAGATTTACCGGCGGAAGGATACACTGCATTTTACTTTGCCACTAGCTGGATACTGGATGCCGGCCTGGTTTGTTTTAATTTTGGTCATCATTTATTTGTACTTGTCGCACCGCCTGATAGCGGGTTTTTACAGTCGACTGCGGCCTGTGCTGATGGACCGGCCGCGCTTTGCTTTCCGGCGACTCGACAGCACGCTGGCTATCCTCGGTTTGCTTTGCGTCTTATCTATCGTTAATGACACTTTTTATTTGACCATTGCCCTCGTTCTGATGATTATGTCCGCTGAAGCAATACTGAAACCGGATAGTGTTAGTCCCTTAACCACGCCCGTTACGGATGCATCTGATGCCAGGGAGAAAGGCCGAAGACTTAAGGAAACCGTGGCGGCGAACCGGCTTTACCAGGATGCCGAACTGACCCTGGCTACACTGGCGGCAAAATTGATGGTCCACCCCCATGACCTGTCCCGGATCATTAACCTGGGGCTGAAAAAAAATTTTAGTGATTTTATCAACGAATTCCGGGTACGCGAAGTTGTCCGAAAAATGCAAAACCCGTCCAGCGAGCGGCTTACACTGCTGGGTATTGCTTACGAATCAGGGTTTAACTCCAAAACAACCTTCAACCGGGTTTTTAAAGAACTGACCGGCCAAACGCCGGCTGAATACAAAAACAGCTTAAAAAAAGAGGTACCGATTGATAAGTTGGTACTTCGGATACCGGCACGACCGGTAATATTGCGTTCGGAATTACCGATAAACTGGGTTCCGAAAAAGTTAAACCGCAATTATATGTTCAGCAATTATTTTAAAACCACTTTCAGGTACCTTTTGAAAAACAAGGTCTATTCCTTTATTAATATCGCAGGTTTAGGCATCGGGCTAGCTTGTGCCATGCTGATCCTGATCTATGTGCAGGATGAAGTAGATTATGACCGTTTTCATGAGAATGTCAGCCAGATATACCGTATAGACAAGCAAACCACAAGAGGCGACGGTAGTGTTTCCAACGGCAGCTATACGGGTTATTTTCCTGGACCGCGGTTTGCAGCCAATATACCGGAGATTAAAAACTTTGTTCGCTTTCAGCCTACACACGCAGATATCAAAACAGGTGCCGATATTCATTCGCAGGCGATCTACCTCGTAGATACTAATTTTTTTTCTGTGTTTAGTTTTCCTTTACTAAATGGTAATGCAAGGACTGTACTTAGTGAACCCAATGCGGTTGTGATCAGTGAAGAAATGGCCAAAAAATACTTTGGCAGTTCAAATGCGGTCGGCAAAACCATTTCCATCAGGCAAGACAGCGTTTTTAAGCCCTGTGTGATCACCGGTGTGGCCAAAGATTGTCCGCAAAACTCATCCATCAAATTCCAGTTTTTGCTACCGCTCAACGTTTCGGCCGCAGATGAAAGCAATAACGAAAATTGGTTCAATTCCTTTCTCAGCACCTTTGTTGTGCTTTCTCCGGGAGCAGATATCCAGTCTGTTCAACGCAAAATGGACAAGGTGTTTGAATCCGACGCTGGAAAAGCCATAAGTGAGATCAAAAATAAATATAAAATAAAAAGTATCGGTATATCCTATCTGCTGGAGCCGCTTACCGCGATCCATTTGGGAAAACTGGTTCCGGACGGAAACGAGATACTCAGCGACAAAAGCAACCCGGAATTCTCTTATATACTTTCTGCCATTGCCATTTTTGTGTTGCTCATCGCCTGCATCAATTTTATTAATCTCACAGTCTCCCGCTCCATAAAACGCGCCAAAGAGATCGGTATCCGTAAAGTGATTGGCGGCACCCGCACGCAATTGCGGATACAGTTTTTAACAGAGTCCTTTATGCTTTGTCTGATCGCTTTCATCCTGGCATTGGGTATTGTGGTGATGGTGTTGCCTGTATTCGGCCAGGTATCTAATAAAGTACTTTCGCTGACTTATCTGCTGAATGTTAAACTCGTTGTTTATTATATCGGACTCTTCGCCATCACCAGTATACTGGCAGGTTTTTACCCATCGGTAATTTTGTCCAATTATCACCCGGTTCAAACCTTATACAGCCGCTTTAACATGGCCGGGAAAAACTATCTGCAAAAAACATTGGTTGTTTTTCAGTTCGCATTGGCCTCTTTTTTAATCATCGGCGCTATCGCCATTTATTTGCAGTTTAATTATCTGACCACAAAAAGCCTTGGCTACGATGATCGAAACCTGATCACCGTTGACAAACCGCGGCTAAGCCCTAATGAAGTCGCCTTGTTTAGGCAGGAACTCCTAAAAGCGCCAAGCATAGTTGCCATCGCTCCCAAAAATGGCGGCGACGATAATAATACGGTAACAGTAAACGGTGACCGGCAGGTAAACATGGCGGTAGAAACCATAGATGAGGCTTACCTGCCGCTCCTTAAAGTGCCGGTGATTTCCGGCCGGAACTTTTCACCTGACTATCCCGCGGATGCTACCCAATCAGCGATGGTGAATGAAGCCTTTGTAAAGGAAGCGGGCTGGAAGCAACCCGTGGGACAGCAGATCAAAACCTTTAACGGGGAGACCTTTACAGTTGTAGGTGTAGCCAGGGATTATCATTACCGGCCTTTAACCGAAAAAATAGCTCCGCAGTTTTTTACAATGAATGCGGCAAACAGCTACGGTATGCTCTACATCAGGATCAAGCCCGGTACAGAAACAGTCAGCCTGCCGTACATTGCTAAAACATTTAAGGCTTTGTTTCCGCTTACCCCCTTTGTTTATACTTTTAAACAGGAGCAAAATGAGCAGATTTATGCAACCGAAGCGAGGTGGAAGGAAATCATCTTATTCAGCGCTTTACTGACCATTTTTATTTCCTGTATTGGTCTATTCGGCTTATCGATACTGGCTGTTGAGAAAAGGGTCAAAGAGATCGGAGTACACAAAGTACTCGGCGCTTCCGTCAGCCATATCGTGACGATCCTGTCCGCTGATTTTTTAAAGCTAATCCTGATTTCACTGGCGATTGCCATGCCTTTGGCCTGGCTGGCTACCGGCAAGTGGCTGCAAAATTATCCTTACCGGATTATGCTAAGCTGGTGGTTATTCTGCACAGGCGCGGTATTGGTGATATTGATCGCGCTGATCACCATTAGTTTTCAATCGGTCAAAGCAGCCATGAGTAATCCGGTTAAGAGTTTAAGGTCAGAATGAGCCGCTGAAAACGATTACTGCTTATTCATATGAACGTTAACGTTTCTAAAAGGAATCCTATGAATGGTATAAAAAAGGTACTGCTAATTCTTCTCCTAATGCAAAAAGCGGTTTTTGGCTATTGTCAAAACAAACCCTTAGCCTACAGTCCCAAACAACTGCAGGTGGATTATGACATACTCAAAAAAGCATTGGAAACGACCTATCCCAGCCTTTACCGTTTTACGGACAGCGCAGTAATGACCGGTTATTTAAACGATCATTTGCAATCACTCCAGCAACCTCAATCTGAAATTGAATTTTATAAACTCGTTGCTGTTACCTGCGCTAAAGTGAACGATGAACATTTGATCCCAATGCCATCGAAAGATTATTACCAGTCATTAAGGACTAAGCATCATTTTTTTCCATTCTCCTTAAAAATCATCGACCGTCGGTTTTATGTACTTACCACGGCGGCCGATAGCACAATTCCTGCTGGATCGGAAATCCTGTCTATCAACGGACAACCGGTCGAGGAGATACTGAATACTTTGTTAGCTACTATCCCGTCCGACGGATATATTCAGACTTTTAATATTCGTCATCTGGAAGATTACAGCATGACGGAAGAAGAAAATCTTTTTGACCTGAATTATCCGATTTTCATCTCAGATACCGCCTCTTATCGTATCGAATTTATAGGTGTTGCAAATCGCTCAAAAAAGCAGGTCACAACGATTGCCGGCCTTGATTATCAATCGTATAAAAAATTTTACTATAGCAGAGTGAAACTGGAGGCGCCCCTGGCCTTTAAATACCTTCAAAAAAACATTGCCTATTTGCGTATTTCTTCCTTTTTAAAATGGCACCGGGCGCGCTTTAAACAAGACTTTAATGCTTTATACGATAGTGTTTTTACAGCGCTAAAAGTGAATCGCACGAAGCATTTGATTCTGGATCTCAGAAATAATGAAGGCGGTGATGAAACCGGTGAAAAGCTGCTGACCTATTTGCTAACCAAACCGTATCGGCATTTTGAGAGTACAGAACAAAAATTTACAGGCTACGCGCCTGTTGCTGATTACCTGGAAAACGGCAAAGACCTGTTTTTTGCAGATTCCCTGTATGATCGGACCATTACCGCAATGTATAGCCCTAAAAAAGGCCTGCTTGATGAACAACAACCGGATAAGAACCATTACAAAGGGCAACTATATGTATTGATTAATGGAGCCTCTGGTTCGATGGCAGGTGTGGTTGCCAACTTTCTGAAGGGCAACGACAGGGCGATATTTATCGGCGAGGAAAGCGGCGCGACTATGGAGGGTAATACCTCACACCAAACTGCCAGGTTAGTGTTACCATACACCCAAATAAGAGTGGCGGTACCATTTGATCAAAACAACAAATGCCGTAGCTTTTACCGAAGGGAGAGGCGTTGAACCAAACTATTATGTAGCCCCTAAAATGGAAGATATTATAAAAGGCATCGATACAGAGTTGAATTTCGCACTGAGTTTAATCTCATCAAAGTAAAGAAGCGTTGCTGAAGTCTCACCATGCGCTACCATTAGGATTTTTTCGCCGTAACCAACCCTTTATCTTTTTTAGTAAAAAATTCCTATACCGAATGCCTTAGCTGTTTTAGACAGCAAAAGAGGCAACAATCAATATAACGCAAAAAAATCAATCTTAGTTAGGGTTTCAATCCTAAATATTCTTATGTCCCCAGAAACTACATATATTCTGAATATCAAAAAGTTATAATTAGTAGGTAAATGATTAGTAACAAAAATAAAACAGAGCTCGTAGGGGAACAATATAGAACCACCTTTTGGATGACTTGAAACGTTTAGCAAGTTAAAAGTCAGGTTCTATCCCAATCTGAAGAGCTATAGATAGGTCAGTTTTCGTATCCTTAACTTTAGTTAATCGATCCTGCTTTCTTGGATTGGCGGATTGTACTTATCTAAAAACTTAGAGACACTTACTTTTTCAGAGTATCCGCTGCGACGCGCTGAAACTGCCACTGGCTATCAAACATCCGGCTGCCGTGCGGTGATTCCAACCAAAAATCACTGAGGTACTTTTTCGAATTTTCCGTATTTTCATAAACATCTCACGTGAGATCTCTGAATGGATCTTATAGATAGCAGATGCTGTTTAAGTTGCAAAGGATATCCCGGCTTTGCCGTAGTCATCCTTTTCTTTTCCTGCCCCACCAGATCATCAATCCCGAAAGAGGTAAAAACGCGCAGAACAAGGCAATCGACGAAGCTAGTATCTTCGTTGGCAGACCGTATATACTCCCGCTATGTATGGCGTAGTTACTTGTACGCCATTTCTCTCCCAGCTTCTTTTGTGATTGTGTCATGGAATAATAAAGTGTTCCGTTTTTTGAATTGTACAAATACTCATCCCACTCATCCCATCCAGACCCGGAGTTATATCGGACTACACAAAAAAGGGACTGGGCACTATCTGTTTTAGTCTCCGGAAAACTTAGTCCAACGCTTTCCCAGCCGGGAACCCTGCTGGTAGCATTTTTTAAAATATGTTCAAAACTATAATCAGCTGCATTTACTGGTTTTACTTTGGTTTCCCGGAACATTTGCTCAGACTGCTCGCCCAATAAACCGTAGACACCTTTTTCCCACCAGTCAAAGGTCCACACCAAACCGGTTGCGGCAAAAAACAGGATCAAGATCCAGGTATAAATGCCGCCTATATTATGCAGATCATAATTTTTACGACGCCAGCGCGTGGTTTTCTTCCAACGAAACCAAATTCTCTGTTTGAGCGCTGCCTTATTTTTTGGCCACCAAAGCACGATCCCCGTTAGCACCATCACAAAAATGATCAGCGTAGCAACACCTACCATATAATGACCAACTTCGTATTTCAATAACAAACAGGTATGTAGTGCGTATATCTTCCAGATCAGCTCGCTCCGGTTATTAACAATGCCCAATACAGTACCGGTATAGCGGTCAACGTAGACCTGTTCATTAAGTAAATAAGCAGAATTATAGTAATACCATACCGGATGAGGATTGGGTTTAACAACGTCAAATACAACAGCTTTACGAGGGTCGCGCGGCCAGGAAACATAGGTAATTTCCCTGCCTGGTTCGGCCTTCCGCGCTTTGGCTAACAGGCTATCTACCGGAAGTTCCTTTTTGCCGATAGCAGGTACAAATACCTGATCATGGTGCAGGATGTTTGTCCATTCTTCTTGCCACACAAAAACAGCAGCAGCAGCCAGGCTGACAAAAACCACCAGCCCGGACACAAGCCCGAGCCAGAGGTGTAACCATGAGGCAATTTTCTTGATCATCAGTGCGCTGAAAAACGGTAAGTCAGGTTAACCGAAAACGAACGTGTGGGCTGCGGTTGAAAGAACGGCCCCCAGTAATGTTCATTGGTCAGGTTATCAACCTTAAAGCCAACACGGTATTTACCGCGGTCATAAAAAGCGGTAGAACTTAATAACAGATAAGATGGTATGGTCACGTAATTTTCGTCATCGTAGAAAGAACTACTGGAATAATTACCACCAAAGCCAAGTCCAAAACCTTTTAATGTTCCGTGGCGAAAGGCATAACTGGCCCATCCGTTGATCAGATGCTTGGGCGTTCCATACGGCCGTTTCCCGGTAACTGCACTGTCGGCTTTGGTGTATTTACTAAAATTATAGGCGTAACCAAATAGTAGGTTCAGCCCACTGACCGGATTAGCGACCAGTTCTGCTTCTACCCCCCTGCTGGCTTGCGTGGCATCCTGCACGTACAGGTTTCTGTTCGCCGGATTTGCCCGTATTTTGTCCTTTACCGATATATTGTAATAACTTAAAGTGGCCGACAGTTTATTGCTCGCTGTCTCCAGCTTTAAACCAGCTTCGCCCTGAAAAGCCTGTTCCGGTTTGAATACTTTACCGCTCTGGTCTTTCACATTGGTGTAGCTAAATCCATTCTGATAGTTGGCAAAAGCAGATAACTGGCCCTTAACCAGCTGGTAAACCGCACCAAACTTTGGCGAAGCTTTGGTCTGGCTGAAGGCGCCGTCGTAAGTATCCGTAGCAATATCGTGAAAGCCGTTATCTTTATAATGATCGATCCGTAATGATGCCATCACGTTCAGCCTGTCAGTAATATTAACCACATCGGCAATATAAGCAGCGGTATTGTAATTATTCTGATCAGCCAAAGAGCTGGAAAGCGTATCTATTGCCTTATTAAAATCATTACGGCTTACAAAAAATTTCCCAGGCTCACGATAGTTGATCACATCGTAATCTGTGAATTTATAAAAATAAGGGTCCTGACGGTAAGCGATGTAATCAAATCCAAGCAGCAGGCGATGACGCATGCCGGCTATCTGAACATCTCCGTTAAAATTCTGCTGTATCTCTGTCTGGTGATACTTATCCGACAGCAGGAATACCTGGCGAGCCATCTGTGTCTCATCTATGATGTATTTATCTACAAACGTCTGTCTCGGCGCGTAAACACCGTTCAGCGTAAATAAGGTTTGCGATCTCCATTGCTTACTGATCTGATAGTTGGCCTGCAGAAAAATATTATAATTGGTCAGCTTGCTATCAATATCATTCCCCTGGTAACTGCGGTTATAATCTACAGGGATATCCTTTAAACTTTTGCCTGCCCAGTAACCCAGGTCGGAGATATTAAAATTATTGACCGTGCTGGTGTGGCGCCTGTATAGTTCCGCTTCGATATTAAAACTCAGCTTGTCATTGACCTTATAGGTAAGTGTAGGTGATACAAAAACATTACGTTCAAAACCCGCATCCTGAAAGCTACCGTTATGATCATAGGCTGCATTGATGCGGAATAATACACTTTTGCTGTTATTCAGAGGCGTATTTAAATCCGCGGTCACCCGGTTCAGGCCGAAGCTTCCGCCCGTATAGGCAAGTTCCGCGAATGCGGTATCAACCGGCTTCTTCGTTATCCTATTGATCAGACCACCGTATGAGATCACCGAACTGCTGAATAATGTACCCGAGGGACCCTTGATCACTTCAATTCGGTCAATGTTAGCGGGATCAACCGCCGAAAATTGGTAAGCAGCCACGCCGTTTCGTACCCAGTTCCCGGTAATAAACCCGCGCATAAAAGTATAAGCACGGCCGTTACCTGCCTGGGCAATAGTAGAAGTCCCCGGCGCGTTTCGCAGGGCGGTTTTATAATCAACGATATTTTGTTCGCGCAATAAAGTGTTTGGGATAACCGAGTACACCTGCGAATTTTCGAGATTAGCCAAGGGCATTCTGGCCACTGACTCTGATTGTTTATCGCCGAATTTAAGGCGACGGTTGGAACTGATAATCACATCGGCCAGCTGCCTGGCATCCTGGTTTAAGGTAAAATTGACCGTCAGTTCTTGACTGCCGTTCAGTTTAACCGTTTGCTCCTGACCGGTAAGCCCAATGGCACTTACTTTTAGAATATAAGTACCCGGTTTGATTTTAGTTAATTGGTAGCGACCTTTTTCATCAGTCATTGTGCCTTTAGAAGTTCCCGAAAGACCAACTGTAATAGCTGTGGCGGGCTGTCCATCAGATGTTTTTACGACACCTTTGATGGTGCCTGTTTGGGCAAAGGTGGTAACTGAAATGATAAGTGAAAGAATTGTAAAGTAAAAGTTTTTACTCCATAGCAGGGAATTCATAAATTTGTTTCAAATGTTAATGGGTTGAAAGATCTGTTGACATCGGACCGGTAAGAAGTTTGGCGACGGAATACCGGTTTTTTTGTTTAATCTAAGGCGATGGATAGTGCATGGTTCAAATTTTTCGACTAAAATACATTTTATTTATAATTAATCTAAATAAAAATAGAAACACTTAGGAGTGTTTTAACTCTCACGAATAGGGAGCCAAAAGCGGATGATTGGCAGGCTTTCATAATAGATGGTAATGTTTTTCATCTCTTTTATCATTCGCCTTCAATAAAAATTATAACTGCTCATTTTCGTTTCCTATCCGCGCAAGCGGTGGCCGATAATATAATTCAGGCTGTTACTGCTTCGAGTTTATCTAAACCGGATAGTAAAAAACAAATCAATGACAACTACGAAAAAGAAATCAGGGCAAACTCTTCAAAGACAGGTGGGGCAAATTTTAATGGCAAAACAAGGTATCTAATGACAACACAAGTAGTCATTTCAATTTCAAAAAACTATACAATCGGTGAAAAACTATGCGAAAACTATGCACATAAAAAAAACCCAACTCGCCAGAGTGGGGTTAAATCATTGATTTTGAGGCTCTCCTAACTGAGCGGAATTCGGACCAATTATTAGAACAAATTCGTGTTTTGAGTGAATTAGAGCACTTTTAATGATCCCTTACTGTGTGGAATTCGAGCCAGCTATACAAGGAGGGCGATTTCTCTATGGGCTGATATGATAATACGCCTTTCCTTGTCACCTAGCTGTATAACCAGATCAACCTTCTTTTATTCAAAACCATTTAGTTGTAGCAAGCTGCTATTCAACAAAACTGCCTGATGTTCAGTATCCAGACGCTTAGGTTTTTGGGAGATCATACTCTAAGATCCCAATAAGCTATTTCTTTTCATCCAATTCATTATCTCAAGGAAAACATTGCCCAACATGTTTGTGTATCAGAAAAGTTCTCGCTAACACTAACCATAAAAACCGGTAAGAGAAAAAACTTGTTCTTACAAGAAAAATCAACTATCATACTTTCATAACGATTTTTCGACCGTATACTTGGTTAGCTTCCATCATTCGGTGCCCTTTTTGCACAGTGCCCACGGAAAGCTCGCCTATTAAATTTACGGCAGGTGCGTCTATCTTTACATGTTCTATCAACTGAGTTAGATGATTTAATGTTTGACCATACCAATTCAACTGGTTATTTAATGCAAAAGAATAGCCCGATATATTAATGATCGTTGCTCCCTTGTCAAATAAAATTTCCCGGGTCAGTTGTGTTCCTAAAAACGTAACATCAACATAGGTACCATTCGCTTTCAATACGTCAGCAGCAGTGTTTGCCATTTCACCCCCAACAATATCGACAGCAAAATCAAACCCTTCTTCGTTATAAGGCAGTTTTATCTTTTCGTTTAAGTTTTCTGTTTTATAATTGATGATCTGGTAATTACCAAGACCGAGAGATTTTAATGCTTCCCTGCTTTCTATACTCCCGGCAGTAGCGACAATGTTATGCATGCCATTGGCCTTTAAAAGCTTGATCAAAAAACGCCCGACTCCTCCCGAGGCTCCGTTTATAAAAATGCTATGTTTTTTGTCCGCATTCATTCGTGTAAAACAATGCCATGCTGTTACTCCTGAAGATGGAATAGCTGCTGCTGTCTCAAAACTAACATTTCGGGGTTTAAGTGCGATCAAATCCTGATTCAATGCGATCAGCTCGGCATACGTTCCATTCGATCCTCTACTGCCAGCCAGGCCATCACCTCATCACCCGGTCTGTAAATGCTGACCTTGCTACCGGTTTTCATGACAATGCCCGAGAACTCCCTCCCCAAAACAGGCGAGTTCATCAGCCTGCTTTCCCGCAAACCTAACCTCATTTGATAATCGATTGGGTTAAACGCGGCTGCCTTAATACGTATCAATACATCATCATCTTTAATAACAGGTTCTTCCAACTCAGCCGTACTGAAATTGGATACATCACCAAAGCCATTTAATACAATTGCTTTCATTATTGGATATTTCTAAATTTCATATTCAAACCCTACTCTCGTTGAAATAAACTGAGCGTGATCATTCCTTTGCTAAGGAATATAAACAGCGCCAACTTTTAATGAATCCTGACGCGCAACAAACACCGTTAGATACTGTCCGACGGCATCTGTTAAGGTTAACACCATATGATCTTTATCCCAATAGCCTATGGAGAATATTTTTAGTGGTTTAGCATGAACTCTTAGCACTTCAGGCGCAGTGAGTTTAACGTCTCTGGGCGCTGCACAGCTAATAAATCCAATACAGATCAAGCATATTAACAATATCCGGATCATTTTACCGCTTACTTAAGTAAGCTTCTACCGCTTTAACGGACGTACCTGCCGCATTCACTGCTGCTTTTAGTTGCACATTGGTGATTTCAAAATGATCTGCCCAATAACTCAGTTCATCAGGCCGCTTCATATCGATCTTTCTTTTGTTTGCGCTGTTGGTTCTGACTCTTATATCCATGTCGTAATAATTTAGCTACCTTTCTCATCCGGCAGATTATAATGGAGTGGTAACTCACAATATTTAGTTTAATGGCAGTGTTTCTACAGGAACATCCCAATGGGCTATAATTAGTTCAAAGCGCTGTTGTTCGGCCTTCATGTAGTTTTCCTGATCAGGAAAGAGTTGTTTTTTATAAGGGTCAACAATACTGTAGTCCAAAGCCAGGTGCTCTGTTTTAAAAGTAAGGGTCACCTTAAAATCCCAACGGGTATCTTCGCCGCTGTGCAGAATGGGCGTTTCAGCCTTGATACTTAGTAAATCTCCTTTTTCCTGCAGTTTTTTAAGCAGTGGGTAATGATTCTTTTTCCACAGCGCCACAAATTCATCAGCATGCCCCCACTTAAGTTTGTAATAGTTTTCAATGGTTAGGCTTTTCCTGCGCCCAAAGCCTTATGCTCCAAAAAACTATCAATAATATCAGGTTTGTTTTTTTCATTTCTTTCTTTGAAGTTTTTTTGAATTTAATCACAGTCTTACCTGTTAAGCCGTACCCGGTCAGATAGCAAATAATTTATTATCTGGACCATGTAATTAGCGGAATAAGAACTGCGAATATAATAATTACTACTAAATCTATAGAAATTATAGAAATTATTTGAAAATAACATTTCTTTAATTAGATTTGTTGACAACATGAACAAAAAAACGATATTTAGTTTCATCTCACCAGTGCCTGCACAATATCGGGGCTGTTGTTGTTAAGAGCACCCAACCTATACTCTAATGTTGTTTTTAGACCTGTATGGACCTATCTACAATTTTTCACTCACGAGATATCACCAACTTTACACATATCAAAATAAAATAGACTTTAAATCAGTAATATGGTCAGATGGCCGAGCGGTTAGGCAAAGGTCTGCAAAATCTTCTACGGCGGTTCAAATCCGCTTCTGACCTCAAATATATTTAGAACACTCTCCGCGTTAGGTTTATAATTGGTTAGTAAACGCCCCTGCCCAACAGGGGCTTTACTTTTTTTGATGTGTTATGATACCATTAATCAAATAAAGTTTAAAGTCAACTGAATCCTACCGGTAATCACTCTATTAGGTTGCCTAAATTTCTTTTCCTAATTATTTCAAATAAAACTTGCAGGCAAAAATAAAAATCGTTTGTTTTGTCGACAATTTCCATAGACTTTATATACTTTATCAAATGAACCAAGATCTGCAAGTCACTAATCGTTTTCCCCGATCAAATCAACAACCTTTTCTATTGTCTCTATCTCTTGAAATTACCGGCATCAATCCCGTTATTCTTGCTATGTGCAATAGCTGTTGTTGCTAAATAACCTCCCGCTTTAATAGCACCCGTTTTATTTTCTGGTTTAAATGTCAGGAACTCCACAAGAGCTGGAGACATCTCATCCTTTATTTACAAAATCATTATCATGAAGCACTTTTACAAAACGAGTGCGTTAGTGCTTTTTTGTGTTCTTTTAGCACAATTAGGCTTTGCGCAAACCGAAGCAACTATCAAATCGCGATTATCCGGCAGGGTGCTGGAAGCCACCGGCAAGCAACCATTATCAGGTGTGGTTGTACGCATAAAAGGCGTTACCAACGCTACCACAACCGACAATGAAGGTCGTTTTAATTTAGTTACAGGCCAGTCATTTCCCTATACACTTATTGTAAGTTATGTAGGGTACGTTACCCAGGAAATAATTGCCAAAGGCAGCCCGATTGAAATTATACTGAAAGAAAACATCAACCAGTTGAATGACGTGGTTGTTACCGGTTATAGCACACAGGAACGCAAATACATTGCCGGCTCCATAGCCAGTGTAAGCGGTGAGGTAATCAAAGACCAGCCGGTTGCAGGTTTTAACCAGTTATTACAGGGTAAAGCCACTGGTGTACAGGTATTATCAAACTCCGGAGTTCCGGGCGGCGGCATCACCTTCAGAATACGGGGCAATAACTCCATTAATGCCTCTGTTGATCCATTATATATTGTAGATGGCGTTTTCCTGAGTAATGCCGACCCGGTTTCAACCTTTGGCAACCAGTCGGGCAGTAATCCAATTGCCGACCTTAACGCTAACGACATTGAAAGCATCCAGATATTAAAGGATGCCAATGCCACCGCTATTTATGGTTCGTTGGGTGCCAATGGTGTAATCATCGTAACTACTAAACGGGGCAAGCGCAATACCAAGGGCAAGATCAATTTTAATACCTTCCAAGGCTGGTCATCGGCCATCAAAAAGTTCAAGGTAACCGATGGCCCCCAAACCGCATTACTGGCTAATGAATCAAAAAATAACACCGCTGCCGAAACAGGTATTCCAGCCACAGGTCTGATCGCCAACCCTGAGTCATTACCTACGTTTGACCGTACGGACGACCTCTTTCGCAATGCCCGTTCGCAAAGCTATGACCTCTCTACCCAGGGCGGTACGGAAAACAGTGACTATTATATTGCCGCAGGTTACCTGAACCAGGAATCAATTGTTAAACCATCTGATTATACACGTTACACCACACGACTGAACTACGATAATAACCTGACCAAAAAGCTTAAGGTAGGTACCAGTGTAAACATCAGCCGCTCGGTACGTAATTTGAGCGGAAGCGATAATAACCCACAGGGTGTTATCAATTCGGCACTGTTTGTACGTTCCTATTTACCGGTTTTTAATGCTGATGGCACCTACGCCCGTTACGGCAGCTTTGATAACCATTTGGCCCTGATAGCTAATTTGGATAACCAAAGCGTGGGTTGGCGCACCATTGCCAACGTATTTGGCGAATATTCTTTTTCGCCCTATTTAAAACTGCGCAGCAGCTGGAGTTTGGATAACGAGAATGAGAATTATAACAGCTACGCCAATACGTTGATCAGCGCTGGTATCGCTACCAACGGTTCGGCAACCTCATCCATTTCTCAAAACTATGTATATACCAATGAGCAGGTATTAACCTTTATTAAATCCTTCGGGCGCGATAATAAACACAACATCAATGCGCTAATCGGTAACACCTTGAATACGGTTACAGGTAATGTAACCAACAGCAGCGGTACCGGTTTTGCCGCCAACAGCATTAAATCAGTAACTTCGGCAGCTACCCGCTCGGGTGGTTCATCAACTGCAACCAGCAAACTGGTATCAGTTTTTGGCAAGGCGAGTTATGCCTTTGATGATAAATATATTATTGATGGTAGCATCCGTGCAGATGCCTCCTCTAAATTCGGAAAAAACAAACAATGGGGATACTTTCCATCAGGTGGTATAGCCTGGCGTGCCGGACAGGAAGAGTTTATTCAAAAGCTAAACTTCTTTGACGAGTTAAAATTCCGCGGCAGCATTGGTTTATCTGGTAATCAGAACGGGATAGGTCAGTACGCGGCACTTGGTTTATGGTCATCAGGTACTAACTATTTAGAGCAGCCAGGTACCGCCCCCTCACAACTGGCCAACCCTGATCTGACTTGGGAAACCACCCGTCAGATTGATCTGGGTACTGAGTTTACCATCCTTAAAAAAAGATTGACCGTAAGCCTGGATTATTATAATAAATACACTTATAACCTGCTGTTAAGCGTACCTGTACCCTACCGCTCGGGCTATACCAGCTTTTTGCAAAACTACGGTGCAGTACGCAATAAAGGTTATGAGGTGGCTATTCACTCTGCTAATATTAATGCTGGAAGTTTTAGATGGACCACTGATTTCAACGTTTCATTCAATAAAAATAAAATTGAAAAACTGGCTTCGGATATTGTTCAGGGTGCATCCGGGCGTAATATTTCTATCCTTCGTCAGGGCTATGCAGTTAACTCCTTTTACCTGTATAAACAATTGTATGTGGACCCTCAAACCGGTAACGCCGTTTACGATGATGTGAACAAGGATGGTAAGATCACCTCGGCCGACAGGCAGATAGTCGGGAACGCGCAACCTAAATACACCGGTGGCCTAACTAATAACCTGACCTACAAAAATTTCGATCTGAACTTCTTCTTTTATTTCCAGCAGGGAAACAAGATCATGAACATGAATGACTTTTTCATGGTACATGGTGGTACACAAGCTAACATTGGTTTTGTACCTCTTCAACTGGACAGGTGGACCACACCAGGGCAAGTTACCAACATACCACGGTTAACTACCTTCAGCGGCAATCCTGATCAAAATGGAGGATCGGCTAATAACTACGGTGGTAATGTGGCCAGCTTAAGTAGCCGCTATTTACAGGATGCTTCTTTTATCCGCTTAAAAACCCTGACACTTGGTTTCACCCTGCCATCAAGCTTTACTCAAAAAATAGAAGTAAGCCGTGCCCGGATCTATTTGCAGGCTACCAATTTGATAACATTTACCGGATATGATGGTCTTGACCCGGAGATCAGTTCACAAAGCGCCAACCAAAATACCGCCGGATACGATTGGGCCACAGTGCCGCAGCCACGCACCATTCAACTGGGTATCAATGTAACCTTATAAAAACAGCAATCATGAAACGCATATACATATACAGTCTGTTCCTTACTATCACATTAGGATCAGTTTCGTGCAAGAAATATTTAGACGAAAAGCCTAATAACGCTATCGCTATAGAAGACGCCATTATTGATGCGGGTACCGCACGTGCAGCCATTATTGGTGCTTATGATCGTGTGCAAAGCTATTACGCTTCGCAATACCCAACCTTAGGAACTATTACCGCAGATAATGTAATATTTAACGGTACGCTAAGTGAGTATCTGCAGCTGGATCAAAACGCTATCCCTACCGATAACGTGATCACTATTGGTACTTATCAAAATATTTATAAAGCTATCAACTCCGCCAACAGTGTAATTGCAGGTGTGCCTGCGGTAAGTGATCCATTATTAACAGCTGCCGAAAAGAACAAGATCATAGGCGAAGCTTACTTTATCCGCGCATTGAGTTACTTTGACCTTGCCCGTGGCTGGGGCGGTGTGCAGCTACAGTTAAAACCCACTACTGATCTGGCTGGCCTAAAAGGTGTTAAACGCAGCACATTGGACCAAACTTATGATCAGGTATTAGCCGATCTGGTACAGGCCGAAAACCTGTTGCCAGAGGATGGCACCACCCGCAACCGTGCCCAAAAAAGTACGGCACGTGCCCTGCGCGCCCGTTTACATCTATACCGCAAACAATGGGCCGATGCCGAGAACTATGCATCGCAGGTAATCGCTAATACCAAGTATGCATTAGTTAAACCTTACAAATCTTTTTTCACCGCGCCATTTTTAACAAGCGAATCGGTATTTGAACTAACCTATTCTGCCAATGATAAAAACGGTTTCTGGAGCACATGGTATCCAAGCTCTGCCGGGGGATCATTTACCTTAAAACCGTCTGATAAGATTGTAGCCAAACTGAATGATCCGCTTATAGGCGGCACCCGTAATACCTTGATAGCAGGCACCTCTCCTTCTGTTTATGGGGTACTTTATAATACTACAACAGCCAGTATCGACCCCTCCTATGTGATCCGTATAGCCGAGCTATACCTCATCCGGGCCGAAGCCCGCGCCCAGCAAGGTAAACTTACAGGCGCTAACAGCGCGGCATCTGATCTGAATATTATTCGCGACCGTGCCGGAGTAGCACCAACTACGGCAGCTACGCAAGCCGACCTGTTACAAGCCATTGAAGACGAGAACAGCGTAGAATTTGCCTTTGAGGCACACCGCTGGTTTGATCTTACACGCACCGGTCGCGCCGGAGCCGTATTGGGTATCACCAACCCTAATTATTTTCTGTTCCCCATTCCGCTATCAGATGTACTTTCCGATCCGGATGTTACTCAAAACCCAGGTTATTAAAAATCCATATCGCTATAAAACCAAACCCAATGAAAACAATAGGTAAAGCCGGTTTGCTGATAGCACTGTTCATCAGTGCATTACAGGCTTCGGCGCAAAACAGTTATTATTTCCCCAAAGCCGCGGCATCGCTGGATACAAAAATCCCGTCGCCCGAGCAGTTTTTAGGTTATCCCATCGGCTCGTTCTATACCCGACATGACCAGGTAGTGGCCTATTTCCGTGAACTGGCCCGTGTAAGCAACCGCGTACACGTTCAGGTGATAGGCAAAACCTACGAAAACCGGGAGCAGATCATCGTCACCGTTACCTCGCCCGACAATTACAACCATCTGGAGCAGATCAGGCAGGAACACCTTAGTCAGATAGACCCGGCTAAACCGGTATTAAGCACTAACTCCCCGGTAATTATCGATTTGGGATATGGTGTACACGGCAATGAAACCTCCAGCACCGAGGTAAGCTTGCTAACCGGCTATTACTTAGCCGCCAGCAATGATGACGAAACACAAAAGTGGTTAAAGGAATCTGTGATCTTTATTGATCCTTCTCTAAACCCTGACGGCCGCGATCGTGCCGCCAACTGGCATAACGCATACCATTCCAACCCACCGGTAGGCGATCCATCTGATAAAGAGCATGTGGAAGCCTGGCCAATGGGACGTACCAATCACTACTTTACTGATCTTAACCGCGACTGGCTAAACCTGGTACAGGTAGAAAGCCGCAATCGGGTGGAGTTTTTTCACCAATGGTACCCCAACGTGCAAATTGATTTTCACGAGCAGGGAGCCAATGCTACTTATTATTTTGAACCTACCCCAAAAAGTCATTATAGCCCTATCATCCCTCAGTTTTTATATGACGAGGGTATCGTGTTGGCTAAATATAATGCTGAGGCGCTGGATAACATTGGCTCATTCTACTTTACCAAAGAAGGTTATGATAACCTCTCGCCAATTTATGGGTCAACTTATCCTAAATTTTTTGGTGCTGTGGCCGCTACTTATGAGCAGGCCAGCTCTCGAGGTATTGCACAGGAATCAAGCAACGGTTTGCTCACCTTTAAATTTAGCATCCGTAATCATTTAACTACCAGTTTTTCTACCATCAGGGCATCTGTAGCCGAAAAAGCAGGCCTGTTTAAAACCCAAAAAGACTTTTTCAAATACGCCTTAGCCGAAGGACAAAAAAGCGCTACCAAAGGCTATGTTTTTGGCGATAATAAAGACGTGACCTTAACACAAAAATTCCTGGGATTGCTGTTGCAGCACCGTATTAAAGTATACCAGTTAAACGACAATATCACTACCGATGGTAAAACCTTCCAAAAAGAAAAAGCTTACCTGGTTCCCTCAGATCAGCCAAATTATCTGATCGTACATTCCCTGTTTGAAGAAAACATCCTGACCGATAGTATTTATTACGACAACACTGGCTGGAGCGTGATACATGCCTATGGATTGAAGTATGCTAAGTTGGCTACCTCTCTTTCAAAGGGTTCATTGGTTACCGCAGTAAATCAAACACCGGGTACTGTTGAAGGCGGCAAATCAAACCTGGCTTATGTATTAAGTTATACCGATTATAATGCCAGCCGTGCTTTGTACCACCTGTTAACCAAAAATATTTTGGTTAAAACAGCCTTTAAACCTTTTACGGCCAATAAAAAAGCCTATGCTCCCGGATCATTGGTAATACCGGTTGGCGGGCAAGATATCTCTCCCGATTCGCTGTATAAAGCCTTGCAGGAGGTCGCCGCCGATTCGCATTTAAACTTTGCCGCTGTGAGTACAGGCTATAGCACTGCAGGGATAGACTTGGGTAGCAGCAATATCAGGGCTGTACGCAAGCCCGAGGTAGCAGTAGCTTTTGGCCAGGGCGTTACCTCATCAGAAGCGGGACAGGTTTGGTTCCTGCTTAACCAGCAACTCGATCTGCCGGTGACCAAAATTGATCTGACCAGTTTTCAGCGCGCTCCTTTGGACAGGTACAATGTGCTGATACTTCCCGGCGGCGTTTACACTGCCTGGGATAAAGCAACTGTGGATAAAATAAAATCCTGGGTAAATGACGGCGGAACACTGATCACTTTTCAAACTGCCAGCGCCTGGGCCGTTGAGCACGAACTGGTAAAAGAAAAACTGGCCACACCAGCATTTGCAGGTCGTGGCGAAGCTCCACCCGCAGCCCTGGCTGAAACAGCAAAAGCAGCAGGCTCACCAGGCGAAAAGCACAGTGCTGCAGCAGGAAAGCCGGACAGCAGCGCCAATAATACCGCGGGAGCACGACAAGGACAAGGCGGCCGTCACGGCGGCGGCACTGGTAGTCGTTTAGATTATAATCGTCAGGAAGATGTAGAAGGCTCTAAAAGGATCAACGGAGCAATTTTCCAGGCTGATCTGGACATTACCAACCCTATTGCCTTTGGTATTAGCAGCCGCAAGCTGTTTATCAATAAAAACGGAGCTACCATCCTATTGCCCAGTGCTAACCGGTACGCCACCGTTGCAGAATATACCGCCAAACCATTTGTAAACGGTTATGCGCCAAAAGCCAGCTTAACCAATGTAGCCAATTCTGCGGCTATTATATCAACCAACAGTGGCCGTGGCAACGTGGTATTATTTGCTGATGATCCTACCTATCGCGGCTATTGGTTAGGTACTGCACGAATTTTTATCAACTCAATTTTCTTTACCGGCTTTAGCGGCGGAAGGGCCGGTGCAGCTGAAGAGGAATAGGTATCTGATAGCAACATCAAATTTTAATACCCCTATCAAAAGGTTCCTGTTAACAGGAGCCTTTTTGCATTTTTTAAAGCCTAACAATCAGAGTAGCAAAAAGCATTAATTATTATTACCAATAGGTTGACAAAAATCTTTATTTATCTATATTTGATATATAATCTATAAAATCCATAGACAATATATAAATTAAAAGATGCAACCATTTATTATATCGCACGAACATCCGGATTGGTTTAAACCTTTACTTGCCGAACTGGGGAAAAGAGGTATCCCTTATCAAACAGTTAACCCAACGCAACATGAATTTGCCATAGAAGCTGCAAAGCCTCAATTTGATCTGTTCTTTAACCGGATGAGCCCTTCGGCTTATCTGCGCGATGGTATACAGGGAACTTTTTATACTCTAAACTATTTAAAATATTTAGAAGATCATGGTGTCAGGGTAATTAACGGCTATAAGGCCTTTACCTATGAAACCTCCAAAGCGCTACAACTGTTACTGCTCCAAAAACTGGGCATCAAATACCCAAAATCAAGGGTGGTAAACCATGTGTCAAAAGTTGTAGCCGCAACTGAGGGCTTACGCTTTCCTATCGTGATCAAAGCCAATATTGGCGGTAGCGGAGCCGGCATCGAAAAATTCAATTCGCTTGAAGAAGTGGAAACGGCCGTTGCCAATAATCAGATCGATTTTGGTATAGATCATACAGCATTGGTTCAGGAATTCATCCCTGCCCGTGGCGGTTACATTACCCGGGTAGAAACTTTGGGTGGAAAATACCTTTATGCCATACGTGTTTATATTACCGGCGATACCTTTAATCTTTGCCCGGCCGATATATGCCAAACCACTGCGGGGCAAGACCTGGTACGTAACGCCTGCGCTGTAGATGCACCAAAGAATGGCCTAAAGGTAGAGGCATTTACCCCATCAAATGAGATCATTGAAAATATAGAGACCATTGTACAGGAAAGTGGCATTGATGTTGGCGGTATTGAATATATTATTGACGACCGTGACGGGGAGGTTTATTACTATGACGTAAACGCGCTCTCCAACTTTGTAGCCGATGCTGTAAATGTGATTGGCTTTAACCCACATGACAGACTGGTTGATTTTTTAGAGCAGGAAGCCGCTCAGGTAACTAATAAACACGAAACTTACGCTTTATAATATGAGATATGGATATTGGCTGCCTGTTTTTGGCGGCTGGCTACGTAATGTAGAAGACGAACATATGCAGCCCACCTGGGATTATGTTAAACGCCTGGCTATACGAAGTGAAGAGATTGGTTTTGACCTGGCCCTGATTGCTGAATTAAACCTTAATGATATCAAAGGCGAAGAAGCCCCATCACTGGATGCCTGGTCAACCGCGGCAGCCCTGGCTGCTGTTACCTCAAGGCAGGAATTGATGGTTGCTGTACGGCCAACCTTTCATAACCCGGCGTTGCTTGCCAAGCAGGCAGCAAATATTGATCATATCAGTAACGGGCGTATCTCCCTTAACCTGGTATCCTCCTGGTGGAAAGATGAGGCTGAAAAATATGGTGTAAATTTTGAACAACATGATGATCGTTACGCCCGCTCAGCCGAGTGGCTGGAGGTGCTCGACAACGTTTGGAAGAAAGATCATTTCAGCTTTGAAGGAAAGTATTATAAGGTAAAAGATAATGTTTTGCAGCCAAAACCCCTATCTAACCCGCGCCCTCCTATTTATGCCGGCGGAGAATCAGAAGCGGCTAAAGACCTGATCTCATCTACCTGCGACGGCTATGTAATGCATGGCGATTCGCCCGAGCTGATTGCCCGCCGCATTGCCGACCTGAGCGAGCGCCGCGACAAGAAAGGGTTACCACCCATGAAATTTGGCGTAGCGGCTTACAGCATCATCCGCAATACGGAGCAACAGGTAAAACAGGAGCTTGATCGCATAACCAACGTGCAGCAAGGCAGTTCAGGCTATAAAAACTACCAGCAATGGTTATCGGGCACACAATTGGATCAGCATGTTTCTTTAACGGATTATTCCGTATCCAACCGCGGGTTAAGAACCGGTTTAACCGGGACACCGGCACAAGTACAGGACAGGATAGGAGAATTTGAACGGGTAGGTGTAGATTTCTTTTTGCTGCAATGCAGCCCTCAACTAGAAGAAATGGAACGTTTCGCCGATGCTATTATTAGCCCGGTATTACATCAATAGTAGTTGACAGCAAAAAACAGTCTACACACGATCTAAGACTTCTAAAAGTCTTACGTTTTTATATATCGAAAAAAAGTGCCGGATATCTGGCACTTTTTTTCAATATAATGAATTTGCAATGCTAAAAAACATCAGTTTCTATCTCGAAAACATTATTGAAAACATTAGCCGCAATCATCTGACCTGCAAAGGCTACCAAAATCACGAGTTCCTTGTTTGTAAATCTTCTTTTTAAAGCATCAAACGTGACCGCTTCTATATGCCCGTTCCGCTCGGCTATTTCTGCACCGAAAGATAACAGATCCTGCTCAGTTTCGGTCAACAGAAGGTTATCCGGATCTTCCCCATTATCTATGATCACGTTCCTGAAAAATACGGCATAATAAAATGATTCAGTTATTTCGGAGATTGCAAAACCGTAAAGATACGCACTACGTTTTCCCACAATTGACGATACTTCGTTAAAGAGCGGATTCCATTGCATGTAAACATCCAGTGATAAACGGGAATGTGACAAAATTTGAGTCAGATTGTTGAGCGGATATTGAATTGCTGAACTTCGCCCCATAAGAGCCAATAGATCAATAGGTGGAATTTTTGCCATAACGATCTGGTTTGTGAAAAAGCCTCCGGATCTTTTGAAGTTGGGTGTAAACAAAGCACCCTGCACAAAATCCTATAAATGATTCCAGGAAAGAAAAAATGATCAGTGTAGAACTTAATATAAATATCGCCAATGTATAGTCAAACCATACCGCAAAAATTATAAGCACCGTAAAAAACAATCCAACCCCGGCAGCAAAACGCTTTGGAGCCTGATCTACAGGTTTATTTACAATATGAAACAGTTTAACTAATTTTTCTGCCAGCCATCCGGCCGGACTGTATTTTCCCAGCTTAAATGTTCTTAAACAGAAATCTAATGCCAAATAAGCTATAATAGGCCAATAAGCGGTTATTAAAAACAATGTTGACAAAACAAATACAGAGAGCGCGATGATACGTACCTTGTTATCATTGATCAGGATCTGATCAACAGGGCATTGCAGGGAAGTATTTGGGTTCATCATATCTTTCTTTATGTCAACTAATATACCCGGCTTTCGTAAGGAACTTTGGCCAGTTGGTCAAAAAGAGCCTTGCTTTTGCCAACCCCGTCTGTCCCATTAATGCTAAAATACCAGAATTCTTCCAGGTCACCATCGTTCATAGTCATTTGGGTTACACCCTGTGATTTATGTTCTGCTATTTCCCAGTTGGCTATAACTTTATAATTCATCCTGTTTTTATAACTAAACGTAATTGTTCTGTCCACGCAAAAGAAACATTTTTCTTTTAACGTGCGTGTTATGGGGTAATTTGCATACTTTTTAAAAATACAGTTCGTATCTGCCTTGTTATGTAAGGCCGAACCCAAAATCACAGGTCGTTTATCTGGCGGCAATGCAGCGACCGCAGACAAAGCCAGCAGTGTGGCTGCCTTATGCGCCCCATGCGTATTTGATTCAGGCAGCAGGCAAAAAACAAAATCGTAATTATTCTGCGATATAACCTGATTCAGTCGCGTCTTAACAGTTTCAATATCCCAGCTGGTATCAAGCGCCTCTTTTTCATCCAAGGTATAATGTGCATCCAACTGATCAAGAAAATAATATTCATTTACGCCTAATATATTGCCAGCGTTCATCAGTTCCTTTTTTCTGATACGGGGTAAGTTTTCTCTCCCCGTCCTTTCATCTGTAAGGGCAACTCCGTAATAGCTTTCGGCCAAAGTAGCGTATTTGTACCCTGCTTCGCCATTCGTGATCACAAAAAGATCTACCGTACCATGTTGTTCTTTAGCGATCTTATATAATGTTACCGCAAACGTGCTTTCATCATCTGGATGAGCTATTACTACAAGTACCCTTGGCTTAGTTTGTACTTGCGCCATAGACACTTGCACCAGGCTGGAGCTTAAGGTTATTAGGATAACGATCAGTAATATGATATTTTTTTTTAGCATTGTCATGATTTGTAATTTACCAGAGGCGTGAGGACGGATTCGAACCGCCGTAAAGGGTTTTGCAGACCCCCGCCTAAGCCGCTCGGCCACTCCGCCGTTATATTATTATAAAATCATTCCGGTGTCTAAATCAAGTTTTGCAACCGGTTGTTTAACCGTCCGGCCGTCCTACACTCCATTTTCCATAGCCAATCAGGTTTATCATTTTTCTGAAGGTGGTGCTACTTTGACGATCAACTTAGACTGGTACCGCCCCGTTGTATAAATGCGTTCCGTTGCTTTTTTATAATCAGCTTCTTTAGCGTGATAGATATCCAGAAACTGCTGGGGATTTCTGTCAACCAGCGGAAACCAGGAGCTCTGCACCTGCACCATGATCTTATGTCCCTTCAAAAAAGTGTGGGCCACATCGCGCAGTTCAAATTTCACCTCTGTTACTTGGTCAGGAACCAAGGCTTCGGGTTTGGATAAGCTGTTCCTGAATTTGGCGCGGATCACATCTGCCCTTATCAGCTCCTGAAACTCACTCATTTGAATATTTGGCGGGGTATTGGGATAATTCTTTGCCGTATCGGGGAATACGTCAATTACTTTAACCACGTAATCGGCATCGGTGCCGGAGGTAGCCACAAACAGATCGGCAATGATGGGCCCTGAAAGCGTTTTATTATCTTCCAACACAGGCGAGGTGTAAACCAAAACGTCGGGCCGCGAAGCTGCAAATCGCTGATCCTCTATCATGTATTCCCTGCCTGGACTTGTTTTGATCTCACTGGTAAAAGGAACCGGTTTTTTAGGGTCACTGATGTACTGATCAAATGAGTCATTTACCGATGCATCCGGCTCTTGAGAAAGTTTTCCATCTTTCGCCAGGTAAATGGATTCATCCTTTACATCTGCCGGTGGCCATTGTTTATACGATCTCCAGCGATTGGTTCCCGTTTCAAATACCTGAGCCGCGGGCAACTCAATTGTTCCTTCACCTTTAAGGTAATAATTAAAAAATGGTAATTCGATCTTTTCCCGGTAGTAAACCGAGGTTTGCGAACCGAAATTAATGTTACCAAATGATTCACCGGTACCACGCGCAAAGCCGCCATGAAACCATGGACCCATTACAAGGTGGTCGTTTACAGCCGGGTTATTTTGATGAATGGCTTCATAGGTTTTTAGCGGGCCGTACAGATCTTCAGCATCAAACCAGCCGCCAACGTTCAATACCGCGGTCTTCACGTTTTTTAAATGTGGTAACGGTGTACGGCTTTGCCAGTAACTATCATAAGTTCCATGATTCATAAAATCATTCCAAACGGGAATCTGATTTTTATAATACTTATCATTCAGGTCGTTAAAGGTTCCATTTCTTAAAAAGAACTGATAACCATCTTTGGTTCCAATATCCAGCCTGCCCTCAGGCTTGGTGGTGGGCTGTGATCTTACATGACCAAAGTTGGAGAAGAACAGGAAGTTACCCAAAAAGAAAGCGCCGTTATGGGTAATATCGTCTCCAATAAACCAATCTGTCACCGGTGCCTGTGGTGAAACCGCTTTTATAGCAGGATGACCGCTCAATATGGCTGCAGTGGCGTAAAAGCCGGGATAAGAAATACCCCAAACGCCTACCTTACCATTATTGCCCGGAATGTTTTTTAAAAGCCAGTCAATCGTATCATAGGTATCACTGCTTTCATCAATATCTTTTTTAGTTTTTTTGTTGGGATTAAACGGCCGGGTATTTACAAATTCGCCTTCTGACATCCATTTACCCCTAACATCCTGGTAAACGAATATGTACCCTTCCCTTATAAAAAGCCTTGATGGCCCAAGGGTCGTTTTATATTCAGTAGTGCCGTAAGGCGCTACTGAATAGGGTGTACGGCTGAGGATAAAAGGATACCGTTGCTGCGTTTCCTTAGGAACATAGATGGCTGTAAATAACTTTACACCATCGCGCATAGGGATCAATTTTTCCAACTTTGTATAATGCTCCCGTATATAAACGGAATCTTCTTTATTAACTCCAGGCAGTTGGGCAAATCCCGGAAAGCCGCCGGCAACAAAGATCAAGAACATTAAAACTTGCTTTGCCTGAGATATTTTCCAAATTTGCTTCATAACATTCGATCCGGTTATTGATTAAAATTATCCCAGTTAATTTCGCTGGCGGGTCTTTCCAATTGTGTAAACACGGTACCCTGGTCAAGGGCGACAGGCACCTCGCTCAAACGGTCATATCTTCTCAGGTCAAACCAACGGTGACCGGCAGGTTCAAACCATAGGGAATACCTACGCTGAAACAGGATTTCGGTGATCAATGTATTCAGGTCCTGTGCACCGGCGTAAGCCAGCAATCCTGCCGATTTACGGATCACATCAATAGCTTTTACTGCCTCTGCATAGTTACCTAATTGCGCGTTAGCTTCTGCGTAGATGAGCACGAGCTCTTCATTGCGGATATATTTGATGGGCGAGGTGTTGCTTGCCCAACGATTATCCTGGTACAAGCTTGATAGCGGTACCACCCCTACCGTATTGATCAGCGGCGTGGAGCGTACAAATACTTTGCTTTTTACCCGCAGGTCACCCGGTAAGGCATCTGATACAAATGAAGGATGCACAACCGGCAAGTTGCTCAGGTTAGCGCCCAGTACATAATAGAAGGGATTAAATGATTCAGGCGGAGCGCCATAGACGTGGGCAGGTCCGGCGTTCAGGTCACCTGTCAGGGCAAAAAACGAGAGTTTTAACGCATCCAGCGCACCCTGCCAATCTTTCTGATAAATGGCCGTACGGGCAGCTAAAGCCCGGTTCACTTTTGCAAGCCCCGCAGGTGAATTAAAATCGGCGTAACCGGGCGATAGTTTAAATGGCAAAGTGTTTCCCCCTTTGTTTAGCGCCGCAAAACCGTCATCCAGAATTCCCCGGATTGCTTTGAGTGCGTCCTCATAGCTTACAAACGGACCAGGGTGCTGCTCATCAACAACATCAATCCGAATACCGTTTTTATATTGTGAATTGGCCGGGATCAGGAATTGATATCCCTGTATCGTTTTGGCAAAACCGATATAATCTTGTTTTTGCTCGTCTGTTATAGATGAGGTATTACCAACTGAACTGATCAGCACGTTAGCCTGTTTGATAGCCTGGTAAGGACTCGTGTAGATGGAACCCACACCAAAGAAGTTTGCATCGGGTTTCCTGCCGCCCTGCCCTAACCAGTATTGAATGTTCCTGGAATCATTAGAGTTAAAATACCAAACATCACGGGCGAAGGTGCCAAATACGTTTTGGGCTGATGATACATAATCTTTGCTCCTGGCTTCCAGTCCCGTAACCAGATTTTGCAGTTGCCCGGCTGATGCATTGTTGGTAACGCTGGTAACAGAAGGGTTATTTGGATCTGGAATATTGTCCAATTTGCAGGAGCTCACCGCTAAAATGCCTGCGATGAATATATGATGGATGAATTTATTTTTCATAAAAATACTGTTAATGTTAGACTGAAAATACACGCTTAGAAATCAAGTTTCAGGTTGAATAAAAAACGTTTTGACGATGGATAGTTGAAAAGGTCAGAGCCTACGTTAATGGCATTAGTACCAAAACTGGAAACCTCAGGGTCATAGCCTTTATATTTGGTAATCGTAAACAGGTTGGTGGCTGATATGCCGAACCTAACTTGGTTAACAGCATTTTTAAACAGCCGCTGCACCAGTTGCTTGGGAAGAGTATAGCTCAAGGCTGCTTCCCTTAAGCGCAGGTAACTACCATCCTGTATGTAAGTACCCGCATCGCCGCTTTGTCTTTGCAAACCATTCGGGACACCGTTATGGTCACTGTCTTCGTTCCAATCCTTTGTAGTACCACCATTGTCTGTGTTATACAAAGTAATGTTCAGAATATCGCCTCCTTTTTTCCAATCGAGCAGGGTTGAAAAATTAAACCCGTTACCAAACGCAATGCTGTTTGACCACGACGTTTGAAAATCGGCCTGAGAGTTGCCGTAAACGGTATAATTACCTGGCGAGGTTTGTGGTGTGCCCACGATCGTAGTTGGCGAGTAACCCTCTTTAATCAGGTAAGTACCATAAGAAGGGCCATATATACCCGTGGTATAGGAAGGTACATCAAGCTTAGTGATTTTGCTGGTATTCTTCCAGAATAGCAGCTTGCTTGTCCAAGTCAGGTTTCTGCCAGAAACGGGTATGGCGGTCAGGGCAAACTCAACCCCGTGATTAACCAGATCGGCTGCGTTCACTTTCTTGGAGGTTATACCACTTGAGCCTGCCAGCGTCAGTGTCTGGATCAGATCACTTACTTTTTTATTGTAATAGGTTCCTTCCAGTACCAAACGATCCTTGAAGAAGCCGATATCGGCACCCAGTTCCAATTCTCCTGCGCGTTCCGGCTTGATGTCTGGGTTACCTGCGGTGGCAGATAATACCGAGCCCAGGTTTCCGCCGGTTACGACCGGTGTAAGCGATGTATAGATATCACCGTAGGATGGCAGGCCACCGGTCTGGCCATATGCGGTGCGTAATTTCAGCTGACTGATAGCATCCAATTTCCAAAAATCAAACTTGGTCAGGTTGATGGCGATAGAGGCTTTTGGAAAGGCGTAAAACTTATTGGCATTTCCGTTCAGGGTTGATTTATCAAAACGGATACCCAGCGTAGTGATCACCTTGTCATCAAAATTGATCTCTTCCTGGCCCACGGTACCCACGTCCTTAACTTTCTGTAAGCCCTGCTGCAGGATAGATTGTATCAGCGCCTGCTGGATATTGGTTTGGCCGGCTACAAGCCCCGTACCCCTGATCAAATCCGCGTCGCTTTGTGTTTGCAGATAAACGCCGCCTACCTGTGAAGTGAAGTGAACTTTATTAACTTGCTGACCCCAGATCAAAAATCCCTGGAAATTGGAATTAATGTCGGTTTCCTTGCCTAATATGATGTCCCCCGGATTGGCAAGCGTTCTTTGATTTTGCAGATTGTCGGGATAATATTGTTTTGAATGACTGTCCAGATAATCGATTCCTCCTTGAAGAGCGATCTTTACGTCAGTATTGGCTGATTGAACCAGGTGCAGATTTAGGGTTGCAGCCTGAATAAACCGGTTTATTTTGGAATTATTGATAGCCTTATCCCGTAATTCCAGCGGGTTTTCATTTTCTGAATACGGGTTATCCGGATAAACACCGTTTACAGGTCTTGGATTGAAGTAGTTGGGCAGATAACCGATGATGTACCCGATGGTGCCGCCGGAGATATTCTCGTTACCGGTAAAGCCCCTGTCGCTATTTGTGTTTAAATAGTTCGAATTGATAGAGAAATC
>Ga0247742_10000184_pt1 | contig 54013 bp, 18 predicted proteins | sample UWRJL208509C2_FD_180944 | JGI IMG/M metagenome (GOLD analysis project Ga0247742, IMG submission 180944) | Plant litter microbial communities from Arlington Agricultural Research Station in Wisconsin, United States - UWRJ-L208-509C-2 | ecosystem: Environmental > Terrestrial > Plant litter >...
CCACCCGCCCCGTCGGCAGGCTGAGCGCAGGCATTCATCCGGGGATTGGCGCGCAGCGCCGTTCGACGCAGTCGAACTCATCGCATGTAGGTGCCAGCGAAGCCAACCGGAGGGCGATGCCCCCGGAGGGATGCCGGAGCGAAGGAACCCCGAGCCCCAGCGAGGGGCCGGACGCTTGGGGCGAGACCTTTGCTTACTTTGGGGCGTTTGCCAAAGTAAGGCGCCGTAAGGGCGCAACCGCCAGCCGCCGTTACCGCAGAAACGGATATGTACACCCTCAAAAAACCCATTGCCTGACACAAAGCCATCGCGAGCAGGCTCACTCCTACAGAAGAACCGGGTACAGCCGCCAGTGAAAGGTCGTCTGTCAGGACGCCATCGCTGGCAAGCCAGCTCCCACAGAGGAACCGGGTACATCCGCCAGCCCACGAAACAACGCCTCAGCCAACCGCCGATAAACCCCCTCCACCTCCGCCACCACACTCCTCATCCGCAAAAAATCATGAATCAACCCCTCATACTCAACCACCTCCACCACCACCCCCTGCTCCTGCAAACGCCGGGCATAGGCGCGGCCCTCGTCGAGCAGCGGATCATGCCCGGCCAGGGCAATCACCGCCGGACACAGGCCCTGGACACTCGGCGCGAGCAGCGGCGAAAAGCGCCAGTCGAGGCGGTCCGTCGGTTCGTTGGCGTAATGCCGGTAAAACCATTCCAGGGTTTCGCTCTCCAGCAAATAACCCTCGCCGAACAACTCGGTCGACGGGCTGCTGGTCGACGCATCGGTCACGGGATAGCACAGCAGTTGCAGGCAAGGCCTGACCGCCAATGACCCCGGTTCCAGCGCCGACTGCAAGGCCAGCACCGTGGCAAGGGTCGCGCCGACACTGTCACCGCCAAACGCCACGCGACTGCTATCGAGACCCTCAGCCGCGGCGTGTTGCGCCAGCCAGGCAAGGGCGTCGGCACCGTCGTTCAGCGGAGTGGGAAACTTATGTTCGGGGGCCACGCGATAACCCACCGACAACACCGCGCACGGCGTCCGGGCGCAGAATTCGCGGCACACTTCGTCATGGGATTCCAGGCTGCCGACCACATAGCCACCGCCATGGAAATACACCAGCACCGGCAGGGCATCGGCCGTCTCGGTCGCCGGGCGATATAAACGCAATTCGAGGTCCGCGCCGTCCCGGGCCTTGCCCGTGATCGCCGAACAACCGACGTCCGCCGGCGCGCCCCAGCGCAGTTGCCGGGTGGTGCGCTCGAACGCTTCACGGGCCTGGGCCGGGGTCGATCGATGGAAGGGCTCGGCCTGGCTTTCCTCGGCCAGGTCGAGGAAGGCATTGAGTTCCGGATGCAAGGGCATCGCAGGGTTCCTTTTGAAAAAGCCAAAAAAACAAACGTGCCGGTGTACACAAACCCATGTCAGAGCGAGCTGGCTCCGGGGCGGTGCGACGATGAGGTCGTGCCAGTCACCCATGAGGTGACTGACATACCGCTTCGCGAGCAGGCTCGCTCCTACAGGTCAGCGCGCTCAGTGATTCACGCCACTTGCGCCACACAATGCTCGATCAGCGCCTCCAGCTCCGCTTGATACTCGCGCATCAATTGCTCGACGGTTTCGGCCCGATAACGGCGGGTGCTGTAGAGGCAGCGCAGCGCCAGACGGCCGTCGTAGACCTGCCCCACCACTTCCAGCCAATTGCCCAGTGCTGCGTGCGGGCTGTAGCAACTGCCGTAGCTTTCCGCCGCCGGCACCAGCATCGCTTTGTCGTCGAAGCTCTGGTCGAACTGGCCGAGATAGTTGAAGGTAACCCGCGCTTGCGGCGCCGCACTGAGGGTCTCGGCCAATGGCCCGCCGCTCATGTGCCGCAGCACGCCATAACCCAGGCCCTTGTTCGGCACCGCGGCCAATTGCTCCTGCACCGCCCGCACCGAGGTGCCGATGTCCGCGTCCGACCCGGGATTGAGGCGCACCGGGAACATGCTGGTAAACCAGCCGAGGCTGCGGCTCAAATCGATGTCCTTGACCAAATCTTCGCGGCCATGCCCTTCCAGCTGGATCAGCACCGACGGCTGCGCGCTCCAACGGCACAGCACCCGGCTCAGCGCCGCCAGCAGCACATCGTTGATCTGCGTCTGATACACCGCCGGCACTTGCTTGAGCAGTTGTTGCGTGTGCAGTTCCGACAGGCCCAGGTGCGCCACCGACTGGTATTGCACCTGGTTCTTGCCCCGTGGGTTGTCGCAAGGCAATTCGCTGCCGGGCTGGTCGATCTGCGCCAGCCACCAGGTTTTTTCCGCTTCCGGAAATTGCCCGGCGTAGCTCTGCAAACCCTCGGCCCAGGCCCGGTAGCTGCTGGTGCGAATCGGCAAGTTCGGGGTCTGGCCGTTGCTGAATGCCTCGTAGGCGCTCTGCAAATCCTGCAACAGCAAACGCCAGGACACGGTGTCGATCACCAGGTGATGGATGACCATCAACACGCGGATTTCACCCTCGGGCAAGGTCACCTGCGCGGTACGCCAGACCGGACCGTTTTGCAGGTCGAGGCTGCGTTGCACCTGTTCGGCGTACAGCTCCAGTTCGGCCTCATCGGCCACTTGGTGTTGCCACAACAGCGGGGCTTCGGCCCATTGCGCCTGGGCCTCGGCCAGCGGCTGGTAATGCTGATACGCCCGTCCGCCGACGTCGCTGAAGCGCAGACGCAGGGAATCGTGTTGCTGCATCATGCTGCGCAACGCCAGTTCCAGCGCCGGCAGGTTCAACGCCTGGCGGGCGCGCAGCATCAAGGCCTGGTTGTAGTGATGGGGCTCGGCCATGCGCTGGTCGAACAGCCACTGCTGGATCGGAATCAGGTTGAACTGGCCTTCGGCGGCCACTTGGGTCAGGTCCTCAGTCACCGGGGCCACCGCGTTCGAACGCTGCTGGAAAATCGCCTCGATGGTCTGTCCGCGCATCAAATCGCGCAGTTTCAGTTCCAACTTCAGCTCCGGGTGATTGCGTACCCGCGACACCACTTGCAGGCTGAGAATCGAATCGCCGCCCAGCTCGAAGAAGTTGTCGGTGATGCCGACCCGCTCCACTTGCAGCACCTCGGCCCAAACTTGTGCCAACAGTTGCTCATCGCGGGTGCGTCCGGCCACGTATTCGCTGCCTTTGAACTGCGGCTCCGGCAAGGCCTGGCGGTCGAGTTTACCGTTCGGGGTGATCGGGAAAGCGGCCAGGCAGATGACCTGGCTCGGCACCATGTAGTCCGGCAGTTGCACGCGTAAATCGGCGCGCAGGCGATCGCCAATGGCCTCGCCATCCGGGGTGACTACATAGCCGATCAGTTGCTTGCCGGACGCACTGTCGCGGGCGATCACCAGCGCATCGCTGACGTCGTCGAGCTGACGCAGGCTGGCTTCGATTTCCCCGAGTTCGATGCGGAAACCCCGGACCTTGATCTGGTGATCGATACGCCCGACGTAATCCAGCACACCGTCGGCCCGCTGGCGCACCAGGTCGCCGCTGCGGTACAGGCGCTCCCCCGGCGGGCCGAATGGATTCGGCACAAAGCGCTCGGCGCTAAGGTCCGGGCGGCGGTGGTAACCCCGGGCGATGCCCTGGCCGCCGATGTACAGCTCGCCGGCAATCCCCGGCGGCAACGGGTTGAGGTCTTCGTCGAGGACGTACAACGCCCGGTCGCCCACCGCGCGCCCGATCGGCGCATAGGCTGCTTCGCAGCGGGCGCTGGCCGGGACTTTCCACAGCATCGGTGTGACCACGGTCTCCGTCGGGCCGTAACCATTGGTGAAAAATTGCGGACGCAACGCCGCCTTCACTTGCTCGAAGGTCTGGTCCGGCACCGCGTCGCCACCGAAGCAATAGACCCGCACCGGCGGCGGTGCCTGTTGACTGTCGCGGGCGTATTCCGCCAGTTGCTTGAGGTAGGCCGGCGGGAAGCAGGCGATGGTAATGCCGTGCCGGTGCAAGGCGTCGAAAGTCTGCTCCGGGGTCCACAGGCTGGCATCGCGAATCACCAAGGTGCCGCCGCTGAACAGGGTGCTGAGCCAGCGTTCGTGGGCGCCGTCGAAGGCGAACGACATGAAATGCAGCTCGCGGGTCTGTGCATCCATGTCGTACAGCTCGGCGATGGCCTGGCAATGCCGGCTCATCGGCCCTTGCGCCACCGCCACGCCTTTCGGTCGACCGGTGGAGCCGGAGGTGTAAATCAGGTAGGCCAGGTGCTGCTCGAGCACACCGCTGACGGGTGGCCGGTCGCTGTAGCCGTGGCTGTCGAAGCGGTCGATGGCCAACTGCGCCATGCCGTCGATAGCGGGCAGGCGATCCTGCAACTGGCTGTGGGTCAGCAGCAAGGCCATGGCCGAGTCTTCGATCATGAAGGCCAGGCGTTCCGGCGGGTAGTCGATGTCCAGCGGCACGTAGGCCGAGCCGCTTTTCATCACCGCGAGCAAGGTCACGACCATGTCCACCGAACGTTCCAGCGCCACGCCCACCAGCACTTCCGGCCCGGCACCGAGTTCGATCAAGCGATGGGCCAGGCGATTGGCGCGACGCTCCAGTTCGCCGTAGCTCAGGCTGTCCGCGCCGCACACCAGCGCGGTGGCGTCAGGGCGTGACTGGGCGTGACGGCCAATCAGTTGCGGCAGCAACGCCGCGTCATAGTGGGCATCCGGGGCAGCACTCCACTGTTCGAAGGCTTGCCACTGTTCGCTCGACAAACGTTGCAAGTTGCCCAGGCAGGCCTCCGGCGTGGCGATCATGGCGTCGAGGGTGTCTTCCAGGCTGCGGCGAATCTGCTCCACCGCTGCAACACTGAAGGCATTACGCAGAAACAGGTACTCGATGGACAGGGTCTCGCCGAGGTTCACTGCCAAGTCCATCGGGAAGTTGGTGACGTCGTGGTTGCGCGACTCGCCGAAACTCAGGCCGCTGTCCTGTTGCTCGCCGAGGCGTTCGTCGATCGGGTAGTTCTCGAACACGATGATGCTGTCGAACAAACCCTGGCCGCCGAGGCCGGACCAGCGCTGGATGTCCGCCAACGGTGCATGGGCATGCTCGCGCAGGTCGAGGTTGTAGGCCTGCAACTGTCGCAGCCACTGGTCCAGCGGCTGTTCGGGGTCGAGGGTCTGGATCACCGGCAAGGTGTTGATGAACAGGCCGAGGATGTTATCGGCATTGGCCAGGCTCGCCGGACGCCCGGCCACGGTCGCGCCGAACACCACGGTGTTCTGCCCGGTATAGCGTTGCAGCAACAGCAACCACGCGCCTTGAATCAAGGTGTTGGGAGTGATCTGCAGGGCGCGGCAGGCCTGTTGCAAACCCGTGGTCTGGGCCGCGTCCCAACGGGAATACAGCGCGTCGTGCCCCGGCAGATCCTCGACATGCCGGGGGAACATCGCTTGATTCAGCGACGTCGCCTGTTCGAGCGGTTGCAGGCGGGTTTTCCAGAAGCTTTCCAGCGCGCCCTGGTCCTGGCGTTGCAGCCATTCGATGAATTCGCGGTAGCGCCCGTTGCGGCCCTGCACCTCGCCATGACGGTAGAACTGCATCACCTCGCCGAACAACCGCGAACTGCTCCAGCCATCCATCAGGATGTGGTGGCAGGTCCAGAGCATCTGGTAGCGGTCGTCATCGAGGCGCAGCAACAGCACCCGTTGCAACGGCGCTTGAGTCAGGTCGAACCCGGCCAGGTAGTCGGCGGTGGCCCGCTCGCTGAGCGCTTGTTCACTGCTGTCGCGGCCGCGCCAGTCTTCGATCTGCACACTCATCTCGACCTGGCGATGAACGATTTGCACCGGCGCGCTCAAGCCGTCCTGCCAGTGGAAACTGCTGCGCAGGATGTCTTCGCGCTCGGTGACAAACTGCCAGGCGCGGGTGAAACGCTCGGTGTCGAGGCCGTGCACCGGCAGGCTGATCTGGTTGACGTACAAACCGTCGCTGTCGTCGGCCAGGGTGTGGAAAAGCATGCCGTCCTGCATCGGCGACAGCGGGTAAATATCCTCAACCTGGGCCACCGGCACCGGCAGGCGGTCGAGTTGCCCTTGGGTCAGGCGCGCCAGCGGGAAGTCCGAGGGCGTCAGGCCCTGGTGTTCGTCCGTGCAGCAATGGTCGATCAGCGCATGCAGCGCCACGGCGTAGGCATCGGCCAACTGCTGAATGGTGGCTTCGTCGAACACCTCGCGGCTGAAGGTCCAGTCCAGGGACAACTGGCCGTTGAACACTTTGCCGTCGATGCTCAGCCAGTTGCTCAGGGCCACGTCATCGCCGTGACCGTCACCGCTGCCCTCCTCACTCGGGACAAACAGCGCCTGCTCGTCGAAGCTCTGGTCGAACTGGCCGAGGTAGTTGAAGGTGATCCGTGCTGGCGGCAGTTCCGCCAGGCGTTGCTGCACCTCTGGCGCGCCGAGGTAGCGCAGCACGCCGTAGCCCAGGCCCTTGTTGGGCACGGAGCGCAGTTGTTCCTTGATCCGCTTGATCGACTCCGCCGGTTGCGCCGCCGGGGTCAGCAGCACCGGGAACAGGCTGGTGAACCAGCCCAGGGTGCGGCTCAGGTCAACGCCGTCGAACAGCTCTTCGCGGCCATGGCCTTCGAGTTGCACCAGGCACGCCGGTTGCGCGGTCCATTGGCAAATCACCTGGGCCAGGGCACTGAGCAGCAGGTCGTTGACCTGGGTGCGATAGGCCGCCGGGGCCTGCTTGAGCAAGCGTCGGGTCTGCTCGGCATCGAGCCGGGTGTTGACCGACGCGCCATGCTTCGCCGCTTGGCTGCCGTCGGGTCGGGCTCGGGGTAGCGCGGGCAACGCCTGGTCGAGTTGCCCGGTCCAGTAGGCCAATTCCGCGCCGAGGGTGTCGCTGTGGGCATAGTCCTGCAACTGCGCGGCCCAGGCCTGGAATGCCGTGGATTTGGCCGGCAGACTCAAGGCCTGACCGGCGCTCAGTTGCCGGTAAGCGCTTTGCAGATCTTCCAGCAACACGCGCCAGGAAACACCGTCCATGACCAAGTGATGGATCGCCAAGTGCAGGCGCGAACTGCCGTCCTGCACCGCGATCAGGCTGCAACGCAGCAACGGTCCGTGTTGCAGATCAAGGCTGCGCTGGGCCTGGTTGGCGATGGCGACGATTTCCTCGGCATTCTCCGCGCGGCGCTGCCAGAGTTCGTGCGGTTGCAGGTCTTGATGACTGGCTTGCCAGTGACCCTCGGCGGTTTGGCTAAAGCGCAAACGCAAGGCATCGTGATGGGCGACCACGGCGTCGAGGGCCTGTTGCAGCCGCTCGGCATCCAGGGTTTCCCGGGGCGTCAGCAGCACCGACTGGTTCCAGTGCTCGCGCTGGGGAATCTCATTGGCGAAGAACCACGCTTGCATCGGCACCAAAGGGCTGTCGCCGCTGACCGGGCCTTGCTCGATCACGGCTTCGTCGGTGGCAGTGGCGACCCGGGCCAGGGCCTGGATGTTTTGGTGCAGGAACAAATCTTTCGGGGTCAGGCCGATGCCTTGCTGGCGGGCGCGGCTGACCACCTGGATCGAGTTGATCGAATCGCCGCCGAGGGCGAAGAAGTTGTCGGCAGTGCCCACCTGCTCCAGCCCGAGCACGCTTTGCCAGATCAGCACCAAGGCGCTTTCGATGGCAGTGACCGGCGCGACAAAATCCTGCTGCGCTTCGGCCACGTCCGGCGCTGGCAAGCCCTTGCGTTCAAGCTTGCCGTTGGGGCTCAGGGGCATCTGGTCGAGCAGGGTCAGGTGCGCCGGCACCATGTGCTCTGGCAAGGTCTCGCGCAGATGCGTGTGCAAGGTGTCGCGCAGGGCTGGCCAATCCCTGGCCGCCTGCGGATCGGCGACCAGATAGCCGCTCAGCACTTTGCCGCTGCGACTGTCTTGGGCCACGACCACCGCTTCGCGCACCGCCCCGTGTTCGAGCAAGCGGGCTTCGATTTCCCCCAGCTCGATGCGAAAGCCGCGAATCTTCACTTGGTGGTCGATGCGACCGATGTAGTCGATCACCCCATCGGCGCGGTAGCGCGCCAGGTCGCCGGTGCGGTACAGCCGCTCGCCGGCCACGAACGGGCTGGCGACGAAGCGCTCGGCGGTCAGCGCCGGGCGCCGGTGATAACCACGGGCCAGGCCTTGGCCGCTGAGGTACAACTCGCCGTTGACTCCACTCGGCACCGGGTTCAGTTCGGCGTCGAGGATGTAGGTCATCAGGTTGGCAATCGGTTCGCCAATCGGCACCGCGTCGCGACCTTCGTCGCGGCAAGTCCAGTGGGTCACGTCAATGGCGGCTTCGGTCGGCCCGTACAGGTTGTACAGCCCGGCGTTGGGCAACTTGGCGAACACTTGCCGCTGGGCGTCCACCGGCAGCGCCTCGCCGCTACAAACGATGCGCGTCAGGCTGGTGCAACGGCTGACGTTGGCGTCGAGGACAAAGGCTTGCAGCATCGACGGCACGAAATGCAGGGTGGTGATGCCCTCCCGTTCGATCAGGCTGACCAGTTTCGCCGGATCGCGATGATCCCCCGGCGCCGCCACCACCAGGCGCACGCCGGTCATCAGCGGCCAGAAAAATTCCCAGACCGACACGTCGAAACTGAACGGAGTCTTTTGCAGCACGCTGTCGCCAGCGGCCAGGCCATAGGCCTGTTGCATCCAGCACAAACGGTTGGTCAGGGCGCCATGGCTGTTGCCGGCACCCTTGGGTTTGCCGGTGGAGCCGGAGGTGTAAATCACATAGGCGAGGTTCTGCGCGGTCACCGAGGATGCCGGGTTCAGCGCGGAATAATTCCGCAGCCAATCGTCCTGGCGATCCAGCACCAGGGTCTGCACCCCGGGCGGAATCGGCAAGCTGTCACGCAGCGCCTCTTGGGTCAGCAGCCAGTCGATGCCGCTGTCCTCGATCATGTAGGCCAGGCGCTCCGTCGGGTACTCCGGGTCCAGCGGCACATACGCGCCGCCGGCCTTGAGAATCGCCAGCAGGCCGATGACCATGTCCAGACTGCGCTGCACCGAAATGCCCACCAGCACGTCGGAACCGATGCCGCGTTCGATCAAGGCATGTGCCAGTTGGTTGGCCCGAGCGTTGAGTTCGCCGTAGCTCAGCGACTGCCCTTCGAACAGCAGCGCCACCGCGTGCGGATCACGCTCGACCTGGGCTTCGATCAACCACTGCACCGGGCGATGATTCGGGTAATCGGCGTAGGTGCGGTTCCAGCCCTCAACCATTCCTTGCCGTTGCGCAGCATCGAGCAACGGCAACTCGGCGATGCGCTGGGTCGGCTGGGCGACGATGGCCCGCAGCAGGTTCAGCCAGTGCTCGCCGAGACGGGCGATGGTCGCCGGCTCGAACAGGTCGCTGGCGTAAGACAGCGCGGCACTGAGCCCGCCGTCGTACTCGAAGGTGTCGAGGGTCAGGTCGAACTGTGCGGTGCCGGCGTCCCAGGTCAACTCTTCCAGGCTCAGGCCCGGTAACGAAGACACGCTGCGCCGGGCATCGTTGGCGTGGTTGAACATCACCTGGAACAACGGCGTGTGGCTGAGGTTACGCTGCGGTTGCAGCAGCTCGACCAACTGCTCGAACGGCAAGTCCTGATGGGCCTGGGCACCCAGCGCCCGTTGCTTGACCTGGGCGAGTAACTGATCGAATCGCAGGTTGCCGTCGATCTCGGCCTTGAGTACCTGAGTGTTGACGAAGAAGCCCAGCAGGCGCTCGGTGTCCACGCGGTTGCGGTTGGCGATGGGCACGCCGACGCGAATGTCGTTTTGCCCGCTGTAGCGGTGCAACAGGGTCTGGAAACTCCCCAGCAACAGCATGAACAGCGTGCTGCCCTGCTGCTGCGCCAGGCGTTTCAGGCCCTCGGCCAGGCTCGCTTCAACGGCAATCGGCAAGCGTGCGCCGCGATAGCTCTGCTGGGGCGGACGCGGATGATCGGTGGGCAACTCAAGGATCGGCTGCTCGCCGCCCAGTTGCTCGACCCAGTAGTCGAGTTGGCGCTGCTGCTCCCCCCCTTCCAGCCATTGCCGTTGCCAGTGGCCGTAATCGGCGTACTGGATCGGCAGCGGCTCCAGTGCCACCGGGTGGCCCTGGCTGAAGCCGGCGTACAGTTGCAGCAAATCGTCGACCATGATCTGCATCGACCAGGCGTCAGAGACGATGTGGTGCTGGGTCAGGATCAAGGCGTGATCGTCGTCGCCCAAGTGCAGCAACTTGACCCGCAGCAGCGGCCCGCGCTGCAAGTCGAACGGCTGTCGGGTTTCCCGTTCGATCCGTTCGCGCAAGGCCTCGGCCTCGGCGGATTCCACGGCGATCACCACCGCCGAAGGGGGATCGATCCGTTGCACCGGTTGTTCATGGTCCAGCACAAAACGGGTGCGCAGGGATTCATGCCGGGCCACCAATGCATCGAAGCTGTGTTGCAAGGCGCTGCGGTCCAGTGCGCCGCGCAAACGCAGGGCCGCCGGAATGTGGTAGGCGCTGCTGTCGGGTTCCAGTTGCCAGAGGAACCACTGGCGTTGCTGGGCGAAGGACAGCGCCAGCGGTTGGTCGCGAGCAATCCGTGGAATGCTGGAAACCGGGGTCGCCGACGCCGGGTCCATGGCGTCGACAAAGGCCTGCAGATTGTTGTGGGCAAACAGCTGGCGCAACGGCACTTGAATCGCCAACTGCTGGCGGATGCGCGACATCACTTGGGTGGCGAGCAGCGAATGGCCGCCGAGTTCGAAGAAGTTATCGCTGAGGCCCACACGCGGCACGTTCAGCACCTCGGCCCAAATGGCGGCCACGGCCTGTTGCACCGGGGTCCGTGGCGCGACGTAGGTTTTCTGCCATTGAGTGGCGTCGGGTTTGGGCAATTGCTGACGATTAAGCTTGCCGTTCGGCGTCAGTGGGAAGCGCGCCAGGAACACCGTGTGCGCCGGCACCATGTATTCCGGCAGGTTGATTTTCAGCTGCCCGTTGAGGGTGTCGCGCAGACGGCTTTGCGCCTCGGCGTCGAGACCGTTCAGGTCGGCGCTCGGGACGATATACGCCACCAGCGCCTGGCCACCCGGGGCGTCCTGGGCCAGCACGGCGGCTTCGCGCACGTTGTCTTGCTCCAGCAGCCGCGCTTCGATTTCCCCGAGTTCGATGCGGAAGCCGCGAATTTTCACCTGGTGGTCGATGCGCCCCAGGTATTCGATCACGCCATCGGCGCGCTGCCGTGCCAGGTCACCGGTGCGGTACAACCGTTCGCCGGCCGGAGAAAACGGGTGCGGCACGAAACGTTCGGCGCTGAGTGCCGGGCGCTGGAAATAGCCCCGGGCCAGGCCTTCGCCGCCAATCAACAATTCCCCGGCGACGCCATAGGGCACCGGCATCAGGTCGGCGCCGACGATGTACAGCGTGGTCTGGTCGATGGGTCCGCCGAGCCAGGGTTGCGCCTGCTCAGGACTCAAGCGGTGCAGCGCCGACCAAATCGTGGTTTCGGTCGGGCCGTAGAGGTTCCACACCTCGCCACCGAGGGCGAGCAAGCGCACCGCCAATTCCGTCGGCAGCGCCTCGCCACCGCACAGGCATTTGCAGCCGCGCAGGCGCGCCGCGTGTTCGTTGTCCAGCAGCATGCGCCACGTGGACGGCGTGGCTTGCACCACGTTGACCTGCTCGGCCTCGATCAGCCCCAGCACCGCGTACGGGTCTTGGGCGACGTCCTGGCCGCTGAGCACGATGCACGCGCCCACGTTCAGCGGCACGTAGATTTCCAAACCGAAAATATCGAAGGAGAACGTGGTCAGCGACAGCACCCGATCCTCGGCCACCACCCCCGGCGCCCCGGCTATGCTGGCGACGAAGTTACTCAGCGCGCCGTGCCGCACCATCACCCCTTTCGGTTTGCCGGTGGAGCCGGAGGTGTAGATCGCGTAGGCCAGGTGTTCTGGATCAAGGCGCGTCGGCAGGTCGTCGCCGGCATAGCCGTCGAGCCACTCGCCGTCCTGATCGAGGATCAGCGTGCTGACGCCCTCCGGCACCGGCAACTGAGTGAGCAATGAACGTTGGGTCAGCAGCAAGTCGATGCCGCTGTCGTCGATCATGTAGGCCAGGCGATCCTCGGGGAACGCCGGGTCGAGGGGCAGATAGGCGCCGCCGGCCTTGAGAATCGCCAACAGGCCGATCAGCATCTGCGGGCTGCGTTCCACGGCGATGCCCACCAGCACATCCGGCGCGACGCCGAGGCTTTGCAGTTTCAGCGCCAGTTGATTGGCCCGGGCGTTGAGCTGGCCGTAGCTCCAGCGCTGGCCGTCGATCACCAGCGCCGGTGCCTCAGGGCAGCGGGCGGCTTGGGCCTCGAACGCTTGATGGACAAAGCCTGTGTCGGACGTCGACGACCGGCTGCGGGCGCCGTCATGGAGCAACGCTTGTCGCTCGACGTGGTCGAGCAACGGCAACTCGCCGACGCTTTGCCCGGGGTTGGCGACGATGCCGCGCAACAGGTTTTGCCAATGGCCGGCCATGCGCGACACCGTCGCCTCGCCGAACAGATCCGTGGCGTAGATCAGCGCCGCCGACAGCTCGTCGCCGTGTTCGACGGTTTCCAGGGTCAAGTCGAACTGCGCGCTGTGGCTGTCCCAGCGCAGGCCCTCGACCCGCAAGCCACCCACCGGGGCTTTGCTCGCCTGACCTTGGGTCTGGTGATTGAACATCACCTGGAACAGCGGGCTGTGGCTGAGGTTGCGTTCCGGTTGCAGGGCTTCCACCAGTTGCTCGAACGGCAGGTCCTGATGGGCCTGGGCTTCCAGCGCAGTTTGCTTGACCTGTTGCAGCAAGGCACTGAACGCGCCTTGGCTGTCGACCTCAGCCTTGAGCACCTGGGTGTTGACGAAGAAGCCGATCAGACGCTCGGTCTCGACCCGGTTGCGGTTGGCGGTGGGCACGCCGACGCGGATGTCGCTCTGGCCGCTGTAGCGGTGGAGCAAGGCCTGGAACGACGCCAGCAGGATCATGAACAGGCTGACCCCTTCGCGCTGGGCCATCAGCTTGAGGTCGGCGACCAGGGCGCGGTCGAGTTGCAACTCCTGGCGTGCCCCGCGATAACTCATCACCGCCGGGCGCGGCAGATCCGTCGGCAATTCCAGCACCGGTTGCTGGCCGCCGAGACGGGCCAGCCAATACTCCAATTGACGCTCGCGCTCCCCGGCTTCCATCCAGTGCCGCTGCCAGATCGCGTAGTCGGCGTACTGGATCGGCAATGCCGGCAACGCCGGAACCTGACCCTGACTGAACGCGGCGTAGCAGTGGACCAGTTCCTCGACCATCACCTGCATCGACCCGCCATCGGAGACGATGTGGTGCAAGGTCACGATCAGCACATGCTCATCGTCCGCCAGGCGCAGCAAGCGGGTGCGCAGCAGCGGCCCGTGTTGCAAGTCGAACAGTCGGCGGGTTTCGTCTTCGATCAGAAGACGCAGTTGACGCTCGTCCGGGACTTGGGCCAACGATTCAACGTGCAATCGCAACGGCGCGGCTTTGCCAACCCGTTGCAGCGCCCGCTCGCCATCGCTGGCGAAGGTGGTGCGCAAACTCTCATGACGGGCCACTACGGCATTGAAACTCTGTTCCAGCGCGGCGACGTCCAGCGGCCCGCGCAACCGCAGGGCCGTGGGCATGTGGTAGGCCGTGCTCTCGGGATCCAACTGCCAGAGGAACCATTGACGTTCCTGGGCAAAAGACAACGACAAGGTGTCGAACTCGGCACTGACAGGCGGAATCGGCAGGTTCGCCGGGGAAACGTCCTCTTCGAGCATTTTCTGCAAGTACAAGCGACGTTTTTCCAGCGGCAGCGTTATGAAGCGCCTGGCAATGCGTTGTGCGACAGCGGTGTCCATCAAACCTCCTCAAATTCATCGAGCAGCGCTTCAAGCTTGCTCAATTTCGACTCACTCATGGGTTCGCCGGCCTGCTCCAGTTGCGCGACAAACGCGCCGAGGACCGGGAATTGAAATAGCAGTTGCGGGGTCAAGGTCAGGCCCAGTTCCAATTGCAGGCGCGAGACCACATTCACCACCAGCAGCGAATGCCCACCGAGTTCGAAGAAGTCGTCACCCAGGCCCACGCGCTCGAGCTTGAGCACGTCTTGCCAGATCGCCGCGACCTGGCATTCCAGCGCGCTTTGCGGCGCCAGCCAGGCCGATTGATGGGCGCGCACGTCCGGCGCCGGCAAGGCCTTGCGGTCGAGCTTGCCGTTGGGAGTCAGGGGCAATTGATCGAGGAACACCAGGTGCGTCGGCACCATGAAGTCCGGTACTTCCTGCCCCAGCCGCGCCTTCAGTTGCTCGGCCAGTGCGTTGTGGGCCTGGCTGTCGAGGCTCGCGTCTTCGGCGACCAGGTAGGCCACCAGGTTCGGTCCACTGAGTTCGTCACGGGCCAGCAGCACCGCGTCGCGCACTTGCGGTTGGGCCAGCAGCCGCGCTTCGATTTCCCCCAGTTCGATGCGCAGGCCACGGATTTTCACCTGATGGTCGATGCGCCCGAGGTATTCGATCACGCCATCTTCGGCATAGCGCGCCAGGTCGCCGGTGCGGTACAGGCGCCCGGCCGCCGAGGTGGCGAACGGATCGGGAATAAAGCGCTCGGCGGTCAGGCCCGGGCGCTGGTGGTAACCCCGGGCCAGGGAATCACCGGCAATGTGCAACTCGCCGATGGCGCCGAGGGCGCACGGCTGCATCGCCGCGTCCAGCACGTAGGTGCGCACGTTGTTGATCGGCCGGCCGATGGCGATGATCCGCGCGTCATCCTTGACGTCGCGGTCCACCCCGTGGCTGCTGGTGTCGATGGTCGCTTCGGTCGGGCCGTAGAGGTTGCGCAATTCACCGTCGAACACCGCCATGACTTGCCGCGACAGGTGCGCGCTGAGGGCTTCACCGCCGCACAGCAACAGGCGCATCGACGCCAGTTGCTCGCGACGGGCCAACGGCAGCAAGGCTTGCAACAGCGACGGCGCCATTTGCAGCACGCTGATGCGCAAGCGCGCAACTTCGGCCCACAGGGTGGTCAGGTCGAGGTTCAGTTGCGGCGCGGCCAGCACCAGTTGCGCGCCGTTCATCAGCGGCAGCCAGAACTCCCAGACCGAAGCGTCGAAACTGATCGCGGTCTTCTGCAACACGCGGTCGTCGGCGGTCAGCTTCAGGCTTTCCTGCATCCACTGCATGTGGTTGCTCAAAGCGCCATGGCGCAGGGTCACGCCCTTGGGTTTGCCGGTGGAACCGGAGGTGTAGATCACGTAGGCCAGGTTGTCAGCGTCGACGACAACCCCCGGATCACGCTCGCTGTAATCCGCCAGCGAGTCTTGCGCCTGATCGAGCAACAAGCAGTTGACGCTGACGCCGCTGAAACGCGGCTGCAACTCGCTGTCGGTCAGCAACAAGGCAATGCCGCTGTCCTGCACCATGTAGCTCAAGCGGTCCTGGGGATACGCCGGGTCCAGCGGCACGTAGGCGCCGCCGGCCTTGAGGATCGCCAGCAAACCCACCACCATCGGCACGCCTCGGGGCAGCGCGAGACCGACCAGCACATCCGGGCCGACGCCGCGTTCGATCAAGGCATGGGCCAGGCGATTGGCCCGGGCATTGAGTTGGGCGTAGTTCAGGGACTGTTCTTCGGTGATCAACGCCAGGGCCTCCGGCGTGCGCCGGACCTGGGCCTCGAAACACTGCTGCACCTGACCGGCACCGACCGGCTCGACCGCCGTGGCGTTCCAATCGCGCAACAGCAGCTCCCGCGTGGCATCGCCGAGCAGGTCGAGGTCGCCCAGGCAACGGCCGGCCGCCAGGCTCAGCATTTGCGCGAGCACATGGGCCAGCTGTTCAGCCAGACGCTGGATGCTGTGGGTATGGAAGGACGCATGGGCATAGGTGAAGTGCAGACTCAAGGTGTCATTGAGATGAACGGCCAGGGTCAGCGGGAAATTAGTCTGTTCCTGGTTGGCCACCGTGCCGAAACTCAAACCGGACGGTGCCTGCTCTTGCAGCGCCTCGGACAACGGGTAGTTTTCGAACACCAGCAAGGTGTCGAACAAGCCCTCGCCGCCCTGCCCGGCCCAGCGCTGGATCTCGAACAACGGCGTGTGTTCGTGCTCGCGCAACGCGACGTTTTGCCCCTGCAATTGCTGCAACAGGCTGCTGAGGGATTGCTCCGGACGCGGGCTGGCGATCACCGGCAAGGTGTTGATGAACAGACCGATCTGCTGCTCGACGCCTTTAAGCTCGGTCGGACGCCCGGACACCGTGGCGCCGAACGCCACCGTGGCATGCCCGGTGTAGTGTTGCAGCAACAACAGCCACGCGGCTTGGACCACGGTGTTAAGGGTGACTTTCTGCCGGCGGGCGAACTCGCTCAGGGCCTGGGTCTGCGACGCCGACAGCAACTGATAATGGTTGCCGTGGCTGCTGTCGAACGCCGGTTCCGCCGGGCCGTAACGGGTTTCGGCGAGACGGGTCGGCGCGTCCAGGCTCTGCAATTGCTGCAACCAGAAGGTCTCGCTGACCTGCGGGTCGCGCCCTTGCAGCCAAGCGATGTAATCGCCATAACGCCCGGGCTGGCGCGGCACGGCTTGGCCGTCGTAGCGTTGCAGCACCTCGCCGAGCAATTGCGAGTTGCTCCAGCCATCCATCAGGATGTGGTGATGGGTGTAGATCAGGTGATAGCGCTGCTCGCCGGTCTTCACCAGCACCAGGCGCAGCAACGGCGCCTGGGCCAGGTCGAAACCTTGCTCCCGTTCAGCGTTGGCCAACTCGGCCAAGGCTTGCGCGACATCGGCGCGGTCGCTGACATCCTGGCGACTGAATGGCACGCGCAACTGTTTGTGCACCACTTGCAGCGGTTGCTCCAGGCCTTGCCAGACAAAGCTGCTGCGCAGAATGTCATGGGCGTCCACCGCCGCTTGCCAGGCGTCTTCGAAACGCTGGGGATCGAGGCCGTCGATGTCCAGGCACATCTGGTTGATGTAATGCCCGCTGCCCTGTTGGTACAGGCTGTGAAACAGCATGCCCTGCTGCATCGGCGCCAGCGGATAGAGATCGTCCACCGCCCGCGCCGCCAGGCCGAGGCCATCGAGTTGCGCTTGGGTCAAACCGGCCAACGGCACGTCAGACGGGGTCAGGCCCTGCTGTTGCGGGTCGCAGCAATGGGCGATCAGCAGCGCCAGTTCAGCGGCGTAGTCATCGGCCAAGTGCTGGATGGTCGCGGCGTCGAACTGTTCAGTGCTGAAGGTCCAGCCGAGGTTCAGCGCGCCGTCGAACACTTGGCCATTCAGCGTCAGCCAATTGCCCAGGGTCGCTTGCGGGCTCTGCTCGGCGCCGGCGCTTTCGCTGGCCGGGCTGAACAACGCGCCCTGCTCCTGATCGAAGCTGCCGTCGAATTGGCCGAGGTAGTTAAAGGTGATGCGCGGCACCGGCAACGCTTGCAATGCCGCGCGGCTGGCGTCATCGCCGAGGTAGCGCAAGGCACCGTAGCCGACACCTTTGTCGGGAATCGCGCGCAGCCCTTGCTTGATCGACTTGATCGAGTCGGCCAGGGTCGCCGCCGGCGTCAGCTTCACCGGGAACAGGCTGGTGAACCAACCGACGGTGCGGGTCAGGTCAAGTTGGGCAAACAGCTCTTCGCGGCCATGGCCTTCGAGCTGGATCAGGGTGCTGTCGCTCGCGGTCCAGCGGCAAATCACCCGAGCCAGGGCGGTCAGCAGCAGGTCGTTAACCTGGGTGCGGTAGGCCGCCGGGGCTTCTTGCAGCAGTTGCCGGGTCAGGTGAGCGTCTAGGCGCGTGTGCAGGGTCGTCGCCTGGTGATTCTGCGGCGTCGCCTCGGGATTCAGGCACGGCAGCTCGGCGTGCGCGCCTTGCAATTGCCCTTGCCAATACGCCAATTGCCCTTGCAAAGCGTCACCACGGGCATGCTGTTGCAACTGCTCGGCGAAGGCCTTGACCGAGGTGGTCTTGGCTGGCAATTGCAGCGCTTGCCCACTGAGCAACTGCTGGTAAGCAGTTTGCAGATCGTCGAAAAGAATCCGCCACGACACCCCGTCGACCGCCAAGTGGTGGATCACCAACAACAGGCGTTGACTGCCATCGCCGAGGGTCGCCAACAGCCCGCGCAACAGCGGCCCGGCGCTGAGGTCGAGGCTGCGTTGGGCCTGATTGGCCAAGGCTTCCAGGGCTTCGCCATCGGCCACGTCGGCGACCCACAGCAAACCGCTGGCAGTCCAGGCCTGGCGTTGCGCGGCGATGTCGCGGTGCTGCGCACGCCAGCCCTCGGCGGTTTCGTCGAACGACAAACGCAAGGCGTCGTGATGCAGCACCAGCGCCTGCAAGGCTTGCTCGACCAATGCCGCTTGCAACGGGTTGGCGGGTTTCAGCAGCACTGACTGGTTGTAGTGATGCCGCTCGGGCACCGCATCGGCGAAAAACGCCTGCTGGATCGGCAGCAACAGCGCCGCGCCCTGCACCGGCGCCTGATCGATCGGCGCGTCTTCGCCACCGGTCTGTGCCACCGTCGCCAGGGCTTGTACGGTCTGGTGTTGGAACAGGTCTTTCGGACTGAAGCGAATACCGGCCTGACGGGCACGGCTGACCACTTGAATCGAAATGATCGAATCGCCGCCCAGCTCAAAGAAGTTGTCGGTCAAGCCGACCCGTTCCAGTTTCAGCACGTCCTGCCAGATCGCGGCAATCTGTTGTTCCAGTTCAGTCTGCGGCGCCACGTAGGCTTGCTGCCCCTGACTGGCATCCGCTGCTGGCAGCGCTTTGCGGTCGAGTTTGCCGTTGCCGGTCAGCGGCCACTGCTCAAGGAACAGCAAGTGGGTCGGGACCATGTAGTCCGGCAGATCAGCCTTGAGTTGCGCTTTCAGTTGTTCGCGCAGTTCGGCTTGATTCTCGACGCTGTGGGTCGGGATTACGTAGCCGACCAACTGCGGGCCGCTTGGCCCGTCCTGGGCCAGGACCACCGCTTCGCGCACCGCGTCCAGGGCATTCAGCCGTGCTTCGATCTCGCCAAGTTCAATACGAAAACCACGGATTTTCACTTGATGATCGATGCGCCCGATGTACTCGATCACCCCGTCGCGACGGTACTGCGCTAGGTCGCCGGTGCGGTACAAACGGGCGCCGCTCTCGCCGAATGGGTCGGGGATAAAACGTAGCGCGGTCAGGTCGCCACGATTCAGATAACCCCGCGCCAGACCGGCACGGCCGACGTACAACTCGCCGATGCAACCCGGCGGCACGGGATTCAAATCGCCGTCGAGCAGGTACCACGACAGGTCGCTGATCGGTTGGCCAATCGGGCTGCTCGCCTCAAGGCTGAGGTCCGCCAAAGACAGCGGTCGATACGTCACATGCACCGTGGTTTCGGTGATGCCGTACATGTTGATCAGTTGCGGCGCGCGATCGCCAAAACGCTCGAACCACGGGCGCAGGGATTTCACGTCCAGCGCCTCGCCGCCAAACACCACGTAGCGCAAGGCGTTGCTGCGCTCATCCGCACAAGCAACCTGCATCAGTTGCTTGAACGCCGACGGGGTTTGGTTGAGTACCGTGACGCCGGTATCGCACAGCAACTGATGGAAATCCTGCGGTGAACGGCTGACGTCGTAAGGCACGATCAGCAGTTCGCCGCCGTGCAGCAACGCGCCAAAAATCTCCCACACCGAGAAGTCGAAAGCATAGGAATGGAACAGGCTCCACACGTCTTGCGGACCAAAACCGAACCACGGTTCAGTCGCTTCAAACAGGCGCAGGATGTTGTGATGCGGCAGCAAAGTGCCCTTGGGTTTGCCGGTCGAACCGGAGGTGTAGATCACATAAGCCAGGTTGGCCGAGTGCATCGCCACCTGCGGATCGCTGTCGGCAAAGGCGCTGGCGTCGGCGTCCAGCAGCAAGGTTTGCACGCTGTCGCTGATCGGCAATTGGTTGAGCAGCGATGATTGGGTCAACAGCAGTTGAATGCCGCTGTCCTCGATCATGTAGGCCAGCCGCTCCTGTGGATAAGTCGGGTCCAGCGGCACATAGGCGCCGCCAGCCTTAAGGATCGCCAACAGACCGACGACCATCTCCAAACCGCGTTCCGCCGCCAGCCCCACCAGCACGTCCGGGCCGACGCCGTGGGCGATCAGTTGATGGGCGCGGCGGTTGGCTTGCGCGTTGAGCTGGCCGTACGTCAGGGTCTGTTGATTGAAGCGCAGCGCAATCGCATCCGGACGCACGCGAGCCTGTTCGGCAATCAGTTGATGGGCGCAGGCCTCGCTTGAGAACGTGCGGGTGGTCGGGTTCCAGTCCGCCAGAATCGCTTGTTGCTCCGCACGATCCAGCAGCGGCAATTCACCGATGCGCTGTTGCGGATTGGCGACGATGCCTTGCAGCAAGTTCAGCCAGTGCGTAGCCATTTGCTGCACCGTGCTGGCATCGAACAAATCCGTGGCATAGGTCAGCGCGGCGCTGAGTTGTCCATCGGCTTCCAGGGTGTCGAGGGTCAGGTCGAATTGCGCGGTGTGGCTGTGCCAATCCTGGGCCTCGATGGTCAGCCCCGGCAGTTGCGCCAGCGCCAGGCTCCCGGCGTTCTGGTGGTTGTACAACACCTGGAACAGCGGGCTGTGGCTCAGGTTGCGCTCGGGGCGCAGGGCGTCCACCAGTTGTTCGAAGGGCAGGTCCTGATGCGCTTCGGCACCGAGGGCCGCTTGCTTGACCTGGGCCAACAGCTCGCTGAACGACTGTTGCGGATGGACCTCGGCCTTAAGCACCTGGGTGTTGACGAAGAAGCCGATCAGGCTTTCGGTCTCGACCCGGTTGCGGTTGGCGATCGGCACGCCGACGCGGATGTCGGACTGGCCGCTGTAGCGGTGCAACAGGGTCTGGAACGACGCCAGCAGCAGCATGAACAGCGTGCCGCCTTGGCGTTGCGCCAGCTGTTGCAGTTGCTCGGCGAGCAGCGCCGGCAATTCGATCGCCAGGCGCGCCCCGGCAAAACTCTGGCGCGGCGGACGCGGTCGATCCGTGGGCAATTCCAGCAATGGCTGCTCGCCGCCCAGCACCCCGGTCCAATAAGCCAGTTGCCGCTCACGCTCGCCGGCTTCCATCCACTGCCGTTGCCAGACCGCGTAGTCGGCGTACTGGATCGGCAACTCGCTGCGCGGCAACGGCTGGCCCTGACTCAACGCGGCGTAGCCTTGAATCAGTTCCTGCACCAGCAACTGCATCGACCAGCCATCGGAGACGATGTGGTGCTGGGTCAGCACCAGCACGTGCTCGTCGGCGGCCACCTGCAACAGGCCAACCCGCAGCAGCGGGCCGGTGTGCAAGTCGAAGGGCTGCTCGATCTGTTGCTGGACGAAGGTCGCGACCGAATCGGCATCGACGAGGATCTGCGCCGCCAGGGTCGGCAGCGGCTCGGTGTGAATCACCTGGAAGGCTTGTTCATCGATCTGCACAAAGCGGGTGCGCAAGCTTTCGTGACGCTGCACCAGCGCGGCGAAACTGCCTTGCAGGGCGTCCAGGTCCAGGGCGCCATGAATCCGCAGCGCCGCCGGAATGTGGTAGGCCGCGCTCGCGGGCTCCATTTGCCAGAGGAACCACTGACGTTGCTGGGCGTACGACAGCGGCAGCGGCGCCTCCCGGGATACCCGAGGAATGCCCGCCGGCCGCTCGACTTGAGTCTGCTCCAGGGCGGCGACGCAGGCCTTGAGGCTGGCGTCCTCGAACAACTGGCGCAGTTGCAGGTTGAGGCCCAGGCTCTGGCGAATCCGCGAGACCATTTGCGTGGCCAGCAGCGAATGCCCGCCCAGCTCAAAGAAGTTGTCGGTCAAGCCGACCCGTTCCAGCTTCAGCACGTCCTGCCAGATCGCGGCAATCTGTTGTTCCAGTTCAGTCTGCGGCGCCACGTAGGCTTGCTGCCCCTGACTGGCATCCGCTGCTGGCAGCGCTTTGCGGTCGAGTTTGCCGTTGCCGGTCAGCGGCCACTGCTCAAGGAACAGCAAGTGGGTCGGGACCATGTAGTCCGGCAGATCAGCCTTGAGTTGCGCTTTCAGTTGTTCGCGCAGTTCGGGCTGATCGTCGACGCTGTGGGTCGGGATTACATAGCCGACCAATTGCTGACCACTCGGCCCGTCCTGGGCCAGGACCACCGCTTCACGCACCGCGTCCAGGGCATTCAGCCGTGCTTCGATCTCGCCCAACTCGATACGGAAACCACGGATTTTCACTTGATGGTCGATGCGCCCGACGTACTCGATCACCCCGTCGCGACGGTACTGCGCCAAGTCGCCGGTGCGGTACAAACGGGCGCCGCTGTCGCCGAACGGATCGGGAATAAAGCGCAACGCCGTGAGGTCGCCACGATTCAGATAACCCCGCGCCAGCCCGGCACGGCCGACGTACAACTCGCCGATGCAGCCTGGCGGCACGGGATTCAAATCGCCGTCGAGCAGGTACCACGACAGGTCAGAAATCGGTTGGCCAATCGGGCTGCTCGCCTCAAGGCTGAGGTCCGCCAAAGACAGCGGTCGATACGTCACATGCACCGTGGTTTCGGTGATGCCGTACATGTTGATCAGTTGCGGCGCACGGTCGCCAAAACGCTCGAACCACGGGCGCAGGGACTTCACGTCCAGGGCTTCGCCGCCAAATACCACGTAGCGCAAGGCGTTGCTGCGCCCATCCGCACAGGCAACCTGCATCAGTTGCTTGAACGCCGATGGGGTTTGGTTGAGCACCGTGACGCCGGCATCGCACAGCAGTTGATGGAAATCCTGCGGTGAACGGCTGACGTCGTAAGGCACGATCAGCAGTTCGCCGCCGTGCAGCAACGCACCAAAAATCTCCCACACCGAGAAGTCGAAAGCATAGGAATGGAACAGGCTCCACACGTCTTGCGGACCAAAACCAAACCACGGCTCGGTGGCTTCGAACAGGCGCAGGATGTTGTGATGCGGCAGCAACGTACCCTTGGGTTTGCCGGTGGAACCGGAGGTGTAGATCACATAAGCGAGGTTGGCCGAATGCATCGCAACCTGCGGATCACTGTCGGCAAATGCGCTGACATCGGCGTCCAGCAGCAAGCTTTGCACGCTGTCGCTGATCGGCAATTGGTTGAGCAGCGATGACTGGGTCAACAGCAGTTGAATGCCGCTGTCCTCGATCATGTAGGCCAGCCGTTCCTGTGGATAAGTCGGGTCCAGCGGCACATAGGCGCCGCCAGCCTTGAGGATCGCCAACAGGCCGACGACCATTTCCAAACCGCGCTCCGCCGCCAGCCCCACTAGCACGTCCGGGCCGACGCCATGGGCGATCAGTTGATGGGCGCGGCGGTTGGCTTGCGCGTTGAGCTGGCCGTACGTCAGGGTCTGTTGATTGAAGCGCAGGGCAATCGCATCCGGACGCAGGCGAGCCTGTTCGGCAATCAGCTGATGGGCGCAGGCCTCGCCTGGGAACGTACGAGTAGCCGGGTTCCAATCCGCCAGAATCGCTTGCTGTTCTGCCGAATCCAGCAGCGGCAATTCGCCGATGCGTTGTTGCGGATCGGCGACGATGCCTTGCAGCAGGTTCAGCCAGTGCCCGGCCATTTGCTGCACCGTCGAGGCGTCGAACAGATCGGTGGCGTAGGTCAGGGTCGCCGCCAATGCGCCGTTGCTTTCGTAGGTGTCGAGGGTCAGGTCGAATTGCGCCGTGTGCGAACTCCAGTCGAAGCTTTCGACTTGCAAACCGGGCAACTGCAACGTTTCGGCGGCGCCGCTGTTCTGGTGGTTGAACATCACCTGGAACAGCGGGCTATGGCTCAGTTGCCGTTCCGGGGCCAAAGCGTGCACCAGTTGCTCGAACGGCAAATCCTGATGCAATTGGGCCCCGAGGGACGCCTGTTTGACCTCGGCCAACAATTGGCTGAACGGCATCGCGCCCTGGACCTGGGCGTCGAGTACCTGGGTGTTGACGAAAAAGCCGATCAGGCCTTCGGTCTCGACCCGGTTGCGGTTGGCCACCGGGATGCCGACGCGGATGTCGGACTGCCCGCTGTAGCGGTGCAACAAGGCCTGGAACGACGCCAGCAGGACCATGAACAAGGTCAGGCCTTGGCTTTGCGCAAGTTGCTTGAGGCCCTGGGTCAGTTCGGCGCCGACGCTCAGGTCCAGGCGTGCGCCGCGATGGCTTTGCACGGTCGGCCGTGGTCGGTCGGTGGGCAGCGGCAGCACCGCCCCGCCGTCGCCCAGGCGTTCGGTCCAGTACGCCAGTTGCCGCTCCAGCTCGCCGGCTTCCATCCACTTGCGCTGCCACAAGGCGTAGTCGGCGTACTGGATCGGCAGTGGCGCCAGGTTCGGCGCCTGGCCGCTGCTGTGGGCGGCGTAGAGTTTGACCAGGTCGTCGACCATGATCTGCGCCGACGCGCCGTCGCAAATGATGTGGTGCTGGGTCAGCACCAGCACGTGTTCGTCCGCCGCCAGTTGCAGCAGCTTGACCCGCAACAGCGGGCCTTGCTGCAAGTCGAACAGCCCGGCGATTTCCCCGTCGATCAGCGTTTTCAGCGCGGCTTCGTCCGGGGTTCCATCGAGCACCAGCGGTTCGATCGGCAGGCTCAGGTGTGCTTGCACCACCTGGGTCGCGCCGTCGACGAACCGCGTGCGCAACACCTCGTGGCGTTCCAGCAAGGCATCGAAACTGCGCTGCAACGCCGGCAGGTCAAGATTGCCGCGCAGACGCAACGCGGTGGGCACGTGGTACGCCGCGCTGTGCGGGTCCAGCTCCCAGAGAAACCATTGGCGTTCCTGGGCGTAGGACAGGCCGAGGCTGTCGAATTCATGGCGCATCGCCGGAATCGGCAACGCGGCGAAGCTCATGTTCTTGCTCTGCAACTTGTGCAGGAACGCTTGGCGCTGGGCCAAAGGCAACCGCAGGAAACGCTGAACCAGAGACAGGTTATCGAGTTGAGTCATGATCAAAGGGTCTCCAGATCCGCCAGGAAATCGTGCATCTCACTCAGGTCTTCGCTGGAGTGAGGCGTCAGGTGAACGGCCAATTGTTCGGCGTACTCGGCCAGGGACGCGGTGCGGAACAGCAGGTCCAGCGGCACCGCCGCCCCTTGCTCCAGTTGCAGCCGCGCCGTGGCCTGGGTCGCCAGCAGCGAGTGCCCGCCCAGTTCAAAGAAGTGATCGTCGCGCCCTACCCGTTCGAGCTTGAGCACGTCTTGCCAGATCTCGGCAATCCGCTGCTCCAGCGCTCCCTGTGGCGCGACATACGCCCGTGACAACTGCTGGGCATCGGGTAGCGGCAGGGCCTTGCGGTCGAGCTTGCCGTTGGGGGTCAGTGGGAAACGCTCGAGCAGCACCCACTGAGCCGGGATCATGTAGTCCGGCAACAGCGGCGCCAACCGGGCCTTGAGCGCATCGCGCAGTTCAAGCACCGAGTGCGCGGCGCCGTCGTCGGCGGCAATCAGGTAGGCCACCAGTTGCAAGCCGCCGGGGCCCGGTTGCGCCACGACCGCCGCTTCGCGGACCAGGTCCTGGGCCAGCAGGCAGGCTTCGATTTCGCCGAGTTCAATGCGGAAGCCGCGAATCTTCACTTGATGGTCGACGCGGCCGAGGTACTCGATCACGCCATCGGCGCGATGCCGCGCCAGGTCACCCGTGCGGTACAGCCGCGTGCCGTTGCCGAATGGGTCCGGCAGGAAACGCTCGGCGGTCAGCGCGGCGCGGGCGTGGTACCCCCGGGCCAGGCCATCGCCACCAATCAGCAATTCGCCGATCAGCCCGGCCGGGTTTAGCGCGAAGTGGTCACCGACGATGTACAGCGAGGTGTTGGCAATCGGCCGACCGAGGTACGGCACGGGCTGGTCCGCCGTCAGTGGATAGGCCGCCGACCAAATGGTGGTTTCGGTCGGGCCGTAGAGGTTCCAGACCTGACCGGCGACGCCCAGCAAGCGCTCGGCCAGATCCTGCGCCAGCGCCTCGCCGCCACACAGGCACTTACGCCCGGCCAGCATGGACGCCGACGGATGATCGAGAAGCATGCGCCAGGTCGACGGCGTGGCCTGGACCACGCTGACCTGTTGCCGCTCGATGACCTGCAACAACGCTTCGGGATCGTGGGCGCTGTGCTTGTCCACCAGCACCACTTGGGCGCCACAGGACAGCGGCCCATAGAGTTCCAGGCCAAAAATATCGAACGAGAAGGTCGTCAGCGACAGCACCCGGTCACTCGGCGCGATGCCCGGTTCACGGCGCATGCTCGCGACGAAATTCACCAGCGCGGCATGCCGCACCATCACGCCTTTCGGCTTGCCGGTGGAACCGGAGGTGTAGATCGCGTAGCACAGGTGATCGCCGTCCACCGCGACCTGCGGATCAAGGCTTGCCTCACCGTCGCCGTGCAGATCGTCCAGTAATAGCGTCTGCACCTCGGCCGGCACCGGCAACAGCGCCAGCACCGAGGCCTGGGTCAGCAGCAGGCGCAGGCCGCTGTCGTCGATCATGTGCGCCAGCCGTTCGCTCGGGTATTGCGGATCAAGCGGCACGTAGGCGCCGCCGGCCTTGAGGATCGCCAGCAGGCCGACAATCATTTCGACCCCGCGCTCCACAGCGATCCCGACCAATTGATCCGGACCGACGCCCCGGGCGATCAAGCGATGGGCCAATCGATTGGCCTGTTGATTGAGTTCGCCATACGTCAGGGAACGGTCGGCGACCACCAGCGCCGTGGCGTCCGGGGTTTGCCGCGCCTGCGCCTCGATCAAACGATGGATGCAACGCTCGCTTGGGTAATCGGCGGCGCTGGCGTTCCAGTCGAGCAATTGCTGCTGGGTTTCACGGTTATCGAGCAGGCTCAACTCGCCCAGGGACTGTTGCGGGTCAGCGCTCATTTGCAGCAACAGGCGCTGCAAGTGGCTGCTGATCTGCGCAATCGAGTCCGCGGCAAAACGCTCGCCCTGATAACTGAACAGCACCGCCAGTTCGGCGCCGAGGCTCACCGACAGGGTCAGTGGGTAGTTGGTCTGTTCCAGGTTATCCACGGCACCGAAGCGCAAGCCTTGCGGCGAGCCCTGCTCCAGCGCTGCGGAAATCGGGTAGTTCTCGAACACCAGAATGTTGTCGAACAGCGCCTCGCCGCCCAACCCGGCCCAGCGCTGAATGTCGAACAACGCGGTGTGCTCGAACTCGCGCAACGCCAGGTTCTGCGCCTGTACGGTGCGTAGCCAGTCGCCCAAGGTCTGCTCGGCCCGGGGGCTGGCGATCACCGGCAAGGTGTTGATGAACAGGCCGATCTGTTGCTCGACACCGGTCAGGTCCGCCGGACGCCCGGACACCGTGGCGCCGAACACCACGCTGGTTTTCCCGGTGTAGCGCTGCAACAGCAACAGCCACGCCGCTTGCACCAGGGTGTTGACGGTGACTTTCGAGGCCCGGGCGAATTCGCTGAGGACCTGGGTCTGCGCTGCGTCCAGTTGCAGGCGATGCTGGCCGTACGGCTGCGCGGCGCTGTCCGGCGCCGGCCGGGCAAACGCCTCGGCCAGGCGCAGCGGTTCGTCGAGGTCGCGCAGTTGCGCGGTCCAGAAAGCTTCGCTGGCCGCTGCGTCCTGGCGTTGCAGCCAGGCGATGTAGTCGCGATAACGCCCCGGCTGACGGGCCACAGCCTGGCCGCTGTAGTGCTGCAACACTTCGCCGAGCAACTGCGCGCTGCTCCAGCCGTCCATCAGGATGTGATGGTTGGTGTAGATCAAGTGATGCCGGTCGCTGGCGGTACGCACCAGCACCAGGCGCAGCAACGGCGCCGCGCTCAGGTCGAAGCCCTGGGCCCGTTCTTCGTCGGCCAGGCCTTGCAGCAACGCATCCAGCGCCGGTTGGCCGGCGCAGTCGAGCACGCGGAACGGCACCTCCAGGAACCGCCGCACCACTTGCACCGGTTGCGCCAGTTCACCCTGCCAGAAGAAACCGCTGCGCAGGATGTCATGGGCGTCGACCACCGCTTGCCACGCCGCGCGGAAGCGTTGTGGGTCGAGGCCCTCGACGTCGAGGCGCATCTGGTTGATGTAGTCGCCGCTGGCCTGTTCGAGCAGCGTGTGGAACAGCATGCCTTGCTGCATCGGCGACAACGGGTAGAGGTCGTCCACTGTCTGCGGCTGGGTGATCAGCCGATCGAGCTGCCCTTGCGACAGATTCGCCAACGGGAAGTCCGACGGCGTGACGCCCCGGCGTTCGCCGTCGCAGCAATGGCCGATCAGCGCGGTCAATTCCTGCACGTAGTCATCGGCCAGGCGCTGGATGGTCGCTTCGTTGAACAGCGCGCTGCTGAAGGTCCAGCTCAGGTCGAGTTCGCCGCCAAACACTTGGCCATCGAGGGCCAACGGGTTGCCCAACGGGCCTTGCAAGTTCACCTCTTCGCCACCGGACTCGCTGGTGGGGACGAACAAGGCGTCGTCCGCGGCATCGAAACTGCCGTCGAACTGGCCCAGGTAGTTGAACGTCAGGCGCGGCACCGGCAGTGCGTTCAGCGCGGCACGGGCGGCGTCATCGCCCAGGTGCGCCAAAGCGCCGAAACCGATGCCTTTGTTCGGGATCGCCCGCAACTGCTCCTTGATCTGCTTGAGCGAGTCGCCGAGGTCGGCGGCCGGGGTGAGTTTGGCCGGGAACAGGCTGGTGAACCAGCCGACGGTGCGGGTCAGGTCGATAGCGTCGAACAGGTCTTCGCGGCCGTGACCTTCGAGCTGCACCAGCACCTGTTCGGCACCGGTCCAGCGCACCATCACCCGCGCCAGCGCGGTCAGCAGCAGGTCGTTGACCTGGGTGCGATAGGCCGCCGGGGCGTCTTGCAACAGCCGGCGGGTCAGGGTCTTGTCCAGTCGGCTGCGAATCGCCCGCGCCTGACGGTGTTGCTGGCCGCCCTGTGGATGGTCATAGGGCAAGGCTGACGAGGCGCCGCTCAGTTGCTGTTGCCAGTACGCCAGCTCGGATTGCAGCGGCGCGCTGGCGGCATAGTCTTGCAACTGCACCGCCCAGGCCTGCACCCTGCTGGTCTTGGCCGGCAGTTGCAGCGGTTGCCCGGCGACTAGCTGCCGGTAAGCGCTTTGCACGTCGTCAAACAGAATCCGCCAGGACACGCCGTCGACCACCAGGTGATGCACGATCATCAACAAGCGTTGGCTGCCGTCGGCGAGGTTGGCCAGCACCGCGCGGATCAACGAACCGCCGCTCAATTGCAGACTGCGTTGCGCCTGGTTGCCGAGCACTTCGAGGGCGGCCAGATCCGCCACGTCGGCGTGCCACAGGATGGCCTCGGCGGGCTGCGGTTCGATGCCGCGATAGTGCGCCGTCCAGCCTTCGGCCTGCCCGGTGAAGTCCAGGCGCAAGCTGTCGTGATGAACCACCAGCGCGCGCAATGCCTGCTCCAGCACCTGAGGGTCAAGGGGCTGGGTCGGCTTGAGCATCACCGACTGGTTCCAGTGATGCCGGTCGGGAATGTCCTGGGCGAAGAACACCTGGTGAATCGGCAACAGCGCGCAGTCGCCCGTAGCCGGTTGCTGATCGATCGACTGCAACGGCTCGCCGGTCTGCACCACCGTGGCCAGGGCCTGGATGGTCTGGTGCTGGAACAAGTCTTTCGGGGTGAAACGCAGGCCGGCCTGGCGGGCACGGCTGACCACCTGGATCGAGATGATCGAGTCGCCGCCCAATTCGAAGAAGTTGTCGCTGAGCCCCACCCGTTCCAGCTTGAGCACGTCTTGCCAGATCGTTGCCAGTTGCTGCTCCAGGACGCTAGTCGGCGCGACGTAGGCGTGCTGCAACTGGCTGACGTCCGGCTGCGGCAGGTTCTTGCGGTCGAGCTTGCCGTTGGGGGTCAACGGCATGCGCTCGAGGCAGATCACGTAGGCCGGGACCATGTGCGCCGGCAGCGAGGCTTTGAGTTGTGCCCGCAGTTGCTCGGCGAAATCCGCCTGCGCGGCATCGCCCACCACGTAGGCCACCAGGCGTTTGCTGCCGGCGCTTTCCTGGGCCACCACCACCGCCTCACGGACGCCGTCGAGGCTTTGCAGGCGCGCTTCGATCTCCCCGAGTTCGATGCGGAAACCACGGATCTTCACTTGGTTGTCGATGCGTTCCAGGTAGTCGAAGGTGCCGTCGGCGCGCTGCCGCACCAGGTCGCCGGTGCGGTAGAGCAAGCCACCGCTGGCGCTGAACGGGTCGGCGACAAAACGCTCGGCACTGAGGCCCGGTCGGTTCAAGTAGCCACGGGCCAACCCGCTGCCGCCGAGGTACAGCTCACCGGCCATGCCTTGGGGCAACAGGTTGAGGTCGGCGTCGAGCACGTAGGCGCTGCGGTCGCCGATGCGGCTGCCGATCGGTGCATAGGCGGCGCCGCACGGCATGTCGCGGCCAGCCTTCCAGATCAGCGGCGTGACCACGGTTTCGGTGGGGCCGTAACCGTTGATGATGTACTCGGGATTCAGCGCGCGCTTGACCCGTTCGAAACTGGCGTTCGGCACCGCGTCACCACCGAAGCAGTAGATGCGCACCTTCGGCGGGTTGCCGACGCGCTCCGCGTGTTCCGCCAGTTGTTGCAGGTACACCGGCGGGAAGGCGACCACGGTCACGCCATGTTCGATCATCCCGTTGTAAGTCTGCTCCGGGGTCCACAGGCTGTCGTCGCGGATCAGCAGCGAGGCGCCGTGGGTCAGGCTGGTCAGCCAGCGCTCGTGGGCGCCATCGAAGGCGAACGACATGAAGTGAAATTCGCAATCGCTGTCGACCATTTCGTAGCGTTCGCCGATGGCCTGGCAATGCATGGCCAGCGGGCCGTGGGTGACGCTGACGCCTTTCGGGTTGCCGGTGGAACCGGAGGTGTAGATCACGTAGGCGAGGTTGTGCGGATCGAGGTTTACTTCAGGCGCCGTGCTCGGCTGGGCGCTGAGGTCCAGTTGATCCAGTGGCAGCACCGGCAACGACCCTTCGATCGGCAATTGCGCGACGCTGCGCGAGTCGGTCAGCAGCAGCGCCAGCCCGGAATCCTCGATCAGGTAGGCCAGGCGTTCCCGAGGGTAGCTGGTGTCCAGCGGCACATAAGCGCCGCCAGCCTTGAGCACCGCCAGCAGGGCGACGATCAGCGCTTCGCTGCGCGGCAGCGCGACACCGACCCGCACTTCCGGGCCGACGCCACGGGCCACCAGTTCATGGGCCAGACGATTGGCCCGGGCGTCGAGTTCACCGTAGCTGAAACGCTGGCCGTCGAAGATCACCGCCGTGCGTTGCGGGCCTCGCGCCGCTTGTTGGGCAAACCGCTGATGCACGGCGACGTCCACCGGGTACGGCTGCGGCCGGTTGTTGGCTTGCTGCGCGGCCTGTTCCTCGGCGCTGACCAGGGCAATCTCGCCCAGGCGCCGCTCGGCGGATTCGGCAAAACGCTCCATCAGGTGCAACAGATGCCCACTGAGCCGGGCGACGGTGGCGGCGCTGAATTGCCCCTGGTCGAAACTCAGGTGCAAGGCCAGGGTTTCGCCGAGGGTCACGCCGACGGTCAGCGGGTAGTGGGTCTGATCCTGGTTCGCCACTTCGCCGAACACCACGCCTTCGGCGGTGCCCTGTTGCAGCGCTTCGGAAATCGGGAAGTTCTCGAACACCAGCAAGCTGTCGAACAGCGACTCACCGCCCTGCCCCGCCCAGCGCTGGATGCTCGCCAACGGCGTGTGCTCGAACTCGCGCAGGCTGAGGTTTTGCGCCTGCACCTGGGCCAGCCAGGCGCCGACACTCTGGTCCGGCCGCGAGCCGGCGATCACCGGCAAGGTGTTGATGAACAGGCCGACTTGCTGCTCGATCCCCGGCAATTGCGCCGGACGCCCGGCCACCGTGGTGCCGAAGGCCACGCAGGCACTGCCGGTGTAGCGCTGCAACAGCAGCAGCCATGCGGCTTGCACCAAGGTGTTGACGGTGATTTTCTGCTGCCGGGCAAAGGTGTGGAGACGCTGGGTGCGCGGCGCATCGAGTTCGACGTGACGCAGTGCGTGACCGCGCTCGCTGAGCACTTCGCCGCCGCTGGCCGCCGCTTGGGCCAGCACAGTCGGCTCGTGGAAGTCCGCCAGTTGCTCCAGCCAGAACGCTTCGCTGAGCGCGGCGTCCTGGCGTTGCAGCCACTGGATGTAATCGCGATAACGACCGCGAGGCCGTGGTGGTTGCTGGCCGCTGTAGCGTTGCAACACCTCGCCGAGCATCTGCGCGCTGCTCCAGCCGTCCATCAGGATGTGGTGGTTGCTGAAGATCAAGTGATGCCGCTGATCGCTGAGGCGGATCAGGGTCAGGCGCAGCAACCCGGCCTGGGCCAGGTCAAAGCCCTGGGCGAGGTCGGCAGCGGTGAAGGCGTCCAGCGCCGCGTTGATGTCGGTGCGCTCACGCCAGTCGAGCTGAGCAAAGGGCAAGGGCAGATGACGATGGATAATCTGCAACGGCTGCTGCAATTCGCCCTGCCACAGAAAACCGCTGCGCAGGATGTCGTGAGCGTCGAGGGTCGCTTGCCAAGCCTCGCGGAAACGTTCGGCGTCGAGGCCGTCGACATCGACGCACAATTGGTTGATGTAAGTGCCAGTGCCCTGCTCGTACAGGGTATGGAACAGCATGCCTTGCTGCATCGGCGACAGCGGGTAAATGTCTTCGATGCCACTGGCCGCGCCAGGAATGGCGTCGAGTTGCGCCTGCTGGATGTGCGCCAACGGGAAGTCCGACGGCGTGACGCCCATGGACGCCGGCAAGGCGCAATGTTCGATCAGCGCGCGCAGTTCGCGGCTGTAGTCGTCCGCCAGACCGGCGATGGTCGCTTCGTTGAACTGTTCGGTGCTGAAGGTCCAGCGCAGGTCGAGTTCGCCGTCATAGACCTGGCCTTCGACGCTCAGCCAGTTGTCCAGCGGCGCATCCAGGCTTTGTTCAACACCGCCGCGCTCCCCGGCCGGGCTGAACAGCGCCCCTTGCTCGGCGTCGAAACTGCCGTCGAACTGGCCGAGGTAGTTGAAGGTGAGGCGCGGCGTCGGCAGGGCCTTGAGGGCGGCTTGCGTCGCGGCGTCGCCGAGGTCGCGCAACACGCCGAAGCCGATGCCTTTGTTGGGGATCGCCCGCAGTTGTTCCTTGACCTGCTTTATCGCGGTCGCCAGCGATTCGGCCGGGGTCAGGCGCACCGGGAACAGGCTGGTGAACCAGCCGACGGTGCGGGTCAGGTCGAGGCCATCGAACAGCTCTTCACGACCGTGACCTTCGAGTTGGATCAACGCATCGGCGTGGCCGCTCCAGCGGCAAATCACTCGCGCCAGGGCCGTCAGCAACAGGTCATTGACCTGGGTGCGATAGGCCGCCGGCGCTTGCTGCAACAGCTGTTGGGTGAGGGGTTTGTCGAGGCGGCTGTGGACCACTTGGGCATGGCGAGCTTGCCGACTGCCGTCAGGGTAATCGCACGGCAAGTCGACGGCGACACCGCTGAGTTGCTGCTGCCAGAACTGGCGTTCGGCCTGCATGGCGTCGGTCGCGGCGTAGGCCCGCAACTGTTCGCCCCAGGCCTTGTACGAACTGGTCTTGGCCGGCAGCTCCGCTTGCTGATACGCCGATTGCAGGTCTTCCAGCAGAATCCGCCACGACACGCCATCCACCGCCAAATGGTGCACCGCCAGCAGCAAGCGCTGGCTGCCATCGGCCAGGGTCGCGAGCACGCCGCGCAGCAGCGGGCCCTGTTGCAGGTCGAGGCTGGCCTGGGCCTTGGCATACAACTCGTCCAGTTCCAGCGCGGTCGGCTGATCGGCGGTCCAGAGCACATCGTGATCGAAGGTCACGGGCTCCACGTCGGCACGCCAGCCCGAGGCCTGCTCGGTAAAGCGCGAGCGCAAGGCGTCGTGGTGCGCCAGCAGCAGGTTCAGCGCCTTGAGCAATAGCGGCGCTTGCAGCACTTGATGCGTGCGCAACAGCACGGCTTGGTTCCAGTGATGACGCTGGGGAATCTCGGCCTCGAAGAAACTGTGCTGGATCGGCAGCAACGGCAGCTCACCGAGCACCGGGCCCTGGTCGATCAGCCGCGCACCGACACCCTGCTGCGCCACGCTGGCCAGGCCTTGCACGGTCTGGTGCTGGAACAGGTCGCGGGGGCTGAAGTGAATCCCGGCCTGGCGCGAGCGGCTGACCACTTGGATCGAGATGATCGAGTCGCCACCGAGTTCGAAGAAGTTGTCGGTCAGGCCGACCTGTTCGAGCTTGAGCACGTCCTGCCAGATGCCGGCGAGTTTTTGTTCCAGTTCACTGCGCGGCGCGACGTAGGCGGGTTGCAGCTGACTGGCCTCCAGGGCGGGCAAGGCCTTGCGGTCGAGCTTGCCGTTGGGGCTCAGGGGCAGTTCGCCGAGGAACAGCACGTGGCTCGGTACCATGTAATCCGGCAGGTGTTCCTGCAACTGCGCTTTGATCTGTTCGCGGGCGGCGGCTTGCTGTTCGACCGAAGCCTCGACCAGGGATTTGTCCGCCGGCACCACGTAGGCCAGCAGTTGCAGGCTGCTGCCGCCCTGCACCGCGAGCACCACGGTATCGGCCACGGCGGGCAGTTCCAGCAACCGCGCTTCGATCTCGCCCAACTCAATGCGGAAGCCGCGAATCTTCACTTGATGGTCGACCCGACCGACGTACTCGATCACCCCGTGGGCATTCAATCGGGCCAGGTCGCCGGTGCGGTACAGGCGCGCGCCGGTCGCGGAAAACGGATCGGGGATAAAGCGTTCCGCGGTCAATTCCGGGCGCCGGAAATAACCGCGAGCGAGCAACTCGCCGCCGATCACCAGCTCACCGACCACGCCCACCGGGCACGGCTGGCCATTGTCGTCGAGCAGGTAAGTGTGACGACCCGGCAGCGGCCGGCCGATGGGCAAGGTCAGCGGCAACGGCTGGTGGCCGAGAACGTAGTCGCTGCAATCGAGGGTGGTCGCGGTGACCGTGGCTTCAGTGGGGCCGTAGGTGTTGAGCAACTTGACCTGTTGCAGCCCGGCCTGGCGCCAGGCGAGCACGCCTTCCGGCGGCATCGCCTCGCCGCCGCTGTGCACCTGGCGCAGCGCCGCGTAGTCGCGGGGGCCGATGGCGGCGAACTCCTTGGCGATCATGTTCCAGTAGGCCGTGGTCAAGTCCATGACCGTGATGCCCTGCTCGAGGATCTGCCGATACAGGGTTTCGCTGTCCCAGATCTCGTTGCCGCGCAACACCACCGAAGCGCCGCAGGTCAGCGGCCCGAACAGTTGCTCGCCGAAGGCATCAAAGTTGAACGTGGCGAACTGCAACGCGCAATCGGCGGCGCTCAGGGCGTAATAGTGCTGGCAGGCAAAAGCGTGTTTGCTCAAGGCACCGTGGCTGATGCCGACGCCTTTTGGTCGGCCGGTGGAGCCGGAGGTGAACATCACGTAGGCCAGGTTATCCACCGAGACCCGGCGATCCAGATTGCTGTCATCATCCGCTGCCCAGGCCTGATCCTGATCCAGCAGCAAGCACTGCACGCCCTCGGGTACCGGCAAGCGTTGAAGCAAATGACCCTGGCTGATCAGCAACTGGCTGTGGCTGTCTTCGATCATGCTCAGCAAACGGTCGCGGGGGTATTGCGGGTCCAGCGGCACGTAGGCGCCGCCGGCCTTGAGCACGGCGAGCAAGGCGACGATCAAGTCGAGGCCGCGATCCACCGCGATCCCCACCAGCACTTCCGGACCCACGCCCTGGCCGACCAAGGTCCGCGCCAGTCGATTGGCCCGGGCGTTGAGCTGGGCGTAGGTCAGGCGCTGGCCGTTGAAAATCAGCGCCACGGCATCTGGCGTTTGCGCAGCTTGCGCCTCGAACAACTCGTGCACCGGGCGCGCGCTCGGCCATGGACGCTCATGCCGGCCCCAATCCTGCACCAACTGCCGATGCTCCTCGGGATCGAGCAAGGCGATGTCGCCGACTCGCTGCTCCGGGTCCTGGACGATGCTGTGCAGCAGATGGGTCCAGTGCCGCGCCAGGCGCTCGATGGTCTCGGGCTCGAACAGGTCGCTGGCGTAGGTGAACGCGGCGTGCAGTTGCCCAGCCTTTTCGTAGGTGTCCAGGCTCAGGTCAAATTGGGTGCTGCGGCTTTCCCATTCGATCACCCCCAGTTCCAGGCCGCTGCCGACTTTCAAGGTGCTGACATCGGCGACTTCCGGCTGGTGGTTGTACATCACTTGGAACAGCGGGTTGTAACTCAGGCTGCGCTCCAGTTTCAGCGCTTCCACCAGGCGTTCGAACGGCAGGTCCTGATGACTCTGGGCGCCGAGCGCGGTCTCTTTGAGGTCGCGCAACAGATCGCCGAGACGGGTCTGGCCATCGAGTTGCACCCGCAGCACTTGGGTGTTGACAAAGAAACCGATCAGGCCCTCGACTTCCCGGCGATTGCGGTTAGCGATCGGCACGCCGATGCGCAGGTCTGGCTGGCCGGTGTAGCGGTGCAAAAGGATGTTGAAGGTGCCGAGCAACAACATGAACAACGTGACCCCGTGCTGCCGGGCAACGCCGCGCAAGGCGTCGGCCAACGTCGCGTCCAGCACCTGTTCATGACGACGACCGCGATAGCTCGGTAACGCCGGGCGTGGGTGATCGACAGGCAATTCCAGCACCGGGTGTTCGTCGCCCAACTGCGCCAACCAGTAATCGAGCTGGCGTTGCTGCTCGCCGGCTTCCAGCCAACGGCGTTGCCACAGGGCGTAGTCGCTGTACTGGATCGGCAAGGCCGGCAACTGCGCGGCAAGCCCCTGATCGTGGGCGTCGTAATAGCGGCAGAATTCGTCGATCAACACGTTCATCGACCAGCCATCGGAAACGATGTGGTGCAAGGTCAGCAGCAGCACGTGCTCTTGCTCGGCGAGCGTCAACAGCTGCACCCGCAGCAATGGACCTTGAGCCAGGTCGAACGGCCGCAGCGATTGTGCTTGCGCCGCCTCCGCCACCCGCGATTCACGCTCGCTGGGCGGCAAGTCGCTGAGGTCGATGCGCTCGATGTCCAGCGCGGCCGGCACCGCCACTTGCAGCAGGCTGTCGTCGGGCTGTTGCTGGAACACCGTGCGCAGGGTTTCGTGGCGTTCGATCAGGCTGGCGAAGGCTTGCTCCAGCGCCAACGGGTTCAAGCGCCCGGTCAGGCGCACCGCCGCCGGCAGGTTATAGGCGCCGCTGTGCGGGTCCAGGTGCCAGAGAAACCACATGCGCTGCTGGGCGTAGGACAACGCCTGGCGATCCTCGGCCTCGACCCCGGCCGGAATCGGGAACCGCGAGAAATCCACGCCTTCCTTGTGCAAGGCCGCAAGAAACATCTGGCGCTTTTCCAGGGGCAACCCGATAAACCGGCGAGCAAGTTTCAAGGAGTCTTCAGCATTCATTTCTGGGCATCCGGATCAGTAGGCAGGCAGCACAAAGGCACGTCGTCCCTATAAAACGAATCCAGACCGGAAAAATTAGCGATTGAGAACAACTATCAGAGAGGAGGTAGTGCGGGGATTTTTGGACCTTACAAAACCCCTGTGGGAGCGGGCTTGCCCGCGATGAGGGCGTGCCAGTCGACATTGATGTCGGCTGATACACCGCTATCGCGGGCAAGCCCGCTCCCACAGGGATGGATGGCTGTTTGCAGGCGCGTCAGGCACTCACCGCCATGGCAAACCGTCGGTGATGCCCTTCCAGTTGGTCCTTGATCACCCGCAGCACCTTGGCCTCGTGCTCGTGGATGAAGAAGTGTCCGCCGGCGAGCATGTCCACCGAGAAACTGCCCTGGGTTTCCTGGCGCCAGCCGATCAGTTGTTCGGTGGTGGCCTTGTCGGCCTTGCCGCCGAGCACGTGCACCGGGCAGTTGAGCAGCGGCCGGCGCACCGGTTCGAAACGTCCGCACAGCAGAAAGTCGGCACGCAGGATTGGTAGGGTCAGGCTCATTAATTCGTCGTTGGCCAGCACCTCTTCGCTGGTGCCGTTGAGCACGCGCAATTGCTCGATCAGCTCGGCGTCGGTCTTGGCGATGGCGAAGCCGCGATCGTAGTCGGCGCGCAAGGTGGGCGCCGCCGTGCCCGACGCGAACAGCGCCACCGGTTCCGGGCAGCCCAGGTCGCGCAGGGCATGGGCGATCTCGCACGCCACCAAGGCGCCGAGGCTGTGACCGAACAAAGCGTAAGGCGCCTTGAGCGTTGGCCACAGTTCCTTGGCCAGTTGCCGCGCCAGGGCGCGCATGTCGGTGTGCAGCGGCTCATCAAAACGCGCGCCGCGTCCCGGCAGTTCCACCGGTTGCAGCTGCAACCACTCGGGCAACTTGTGCCGCCAGCGGCTGTAGACCATGGCACTGGCGCCGGAATACGGCAGGCACAGCAAGGTCAGCTTGGTCACCCTGCGCTCCTTAAAAAATAAATGTCTGTCAGAGAGAACGGTCCGGCGCCCGGACAAATTAGTCGCGGGCAGTAAATTTTCGGCCCGAGCGCTCGTTCCCTGCTCAGATAAAAAACCGTTCCGAGCCATCAGCACAAGGAGCATCGCCGTGGACCTGCAGACCATCCTGGGCAAACTGTTCGCCAACGCCGGTGCCGTCGGCATCGAAGGGGTTTTCCAGTTCGTGTTCGGCCCGCACCAGGCGTACTGGTCCGAGGTCAAGGCCAGCAGCCGCACCGAAGCCGGACGCCATGCTAGCCCCGACGTGACCATTGAAGTGGCGCAGCAGGATTTTCTCGGGATCATGGGCGGCACGGCCAACGTCGAGGAACTGTTCGCCAGCGGCCGCCTGAAAATCGGCGGCAACATGGGCCTGGCTACCCTGCTGCCGCAGATCATCGACCACGCCCGGTACGGCGGCGCGGTGGCGGAAAAGGTCGACATGAACAAACGCTACCCGACCCCGCCGCGCCTGAGCGAACGGCTGACCGCCAGCCTGCCGACCCAGCGCAGCGTCGAACGCCGCCCGCGCAGCGAAGTGACCGTGCAGGAATTCCAGAGCCGCTACTTGCCCCACGGCATTCCGCTGGTGATCAGCAACGCCTTGCAGGATTGGCCGCTGTTCCAGCTCAGCCGCGAAGAATCGCTGGTGCACTTTGCCGAACTGCAAGGCATCACCCGGCATGGCGACTACGTGAAGAAAACCTTCTCCACCGAACGGGATTTTCGCTCGACGTCCATGGCCGACTTCATCGCCTCCCTCGATAGCCCGGCGGTCAAGGGCGCCGATGGCGAGCCGCCGGCCTACATGGGCAACAACATCCTGCCGGCGCAGTTGCTGCAACAGATCAAGTACCCGCCCTACTTCGCGCCGTCGCTGTTTATCCCGCCGCGCATCTGGATCGGCCCCAAAGGCACCCTGACTCCGCTGCACCGCGACGACACCGACAACCTGTTCGCCCAGGTCTGGGGCCAGAAACGCTTCACCCTCGCGGCGCCGCATCACCGCGAAGCGCTGGGCACCTGGTCCACCGCCCCGGAAGGCGGCCTCGACGGCTGCGACTTCAACCCGGATGCACCGGATTACCAGCGTTTTCCCCAGGCTCGGAACGTGACTTTTCTGCGGGTCACTTTGGAAGCCGGGGATTTGCTGTTTTTACCGGAGGGGTGGTTCCACCAGGTGGAGTCGGTGTCGACCTCGTTGTCGGTGAATTTTTGGGTGAATTCGGGGCGGGGGTGGTGATTGGCTTTTGGGGTGTGGACATATCCGTTGCTTAGGGTGTGGCTGATATTGGTTCCGCTCTTACAGCGGGTTACTTGGAAAAGCGGAATGCCGCCCAGCGCCAAGTAACCAAGCGCTTTTGCCCCTGTCGTTCGGCCCTTCGCTTAGGCTCAGGGTGCCCTCGGAGGGGGCGGTGCACCCACAGCCGCCGAGGCGGCCTGGTAGCCGACCTGGCTGTTGGGTGGTGCGCGTACTTTGTTGAATCGCAGATTCCTGTGGGAGCTGGCTTGCCAGCGATGGGGGACTGACATTCAACATAGGTAGTGACTGATCTATCGCCATCGCTGGCAAGTCGGGTCGCCGCACCGCAGCTCCCACAGTGTTCAGCGGCGATCATCCATTCTGTGTACGCCACAAAACATTGTAGGAGCGAGCCTGCTCTGGGCGGCATTCCGACGAAAGCTGTGGATCAGACAATATCTTCATCGACTGACACGGCCTCATCGTCGGAATGCCGCCCAGAGCAGGCTCGCTCCTACAGTGGGATCTGTGCACATCCGGCAGGGACAGGTCGGCTACTAGGCCGCCTCGGCCGCTTGGCTTTTGATCTTGCGGTGCCCCGTAAACCAGAGGCTGAACGCAGGCCTTGCGCAGGGGGCAACCCGGCATGGATGCCGGGTTAGCCGCCCACGGCCATGGATGGCCGATGGCGGCGGGCCCCCGGAGCAAGGCCGGAGTGAAGGCATGCCGAGCCACAGCGAGGCACCGAATGGAGGGGATAAAGGCGCTTGGTTACTTGGCGCTTCTCCAAGTGACCCGCTGTAAAAGCGGAACCAATATCAGCCACACCCGCAGCAATGGATATGTACCCAACCCCAGCCAAAACCAGAGGCAACCCATCACTTCAGATGACGATAACTCTGAACCGCCGCCCCCAACACCACCGCCCCCGCAGCAATCGCCACCCAAAACCCGCTGCGCGCACCAAACGCATCCACCAACCACCCCGAACTCGCCGCACCAATGGCCACGCCAATGCTCAGGCCGGTGATCAGCCAAGTCAGTCCTTCAGTCAACTTGGCCGGCGGCACGATGCGCTCCACCAAAGCCATGGCCACGATCAAGGTCGGGGCGAAAAACAGCCCGGCAATAAACACCGCTAATGCCAGGCCGAAGATGTTGCTCGCCAACAGCAACGGCAACGTCGTCACCGCCGTCGCCACCCCGCCGTACAGAAACAAACGCGGCAACGGCACTTTCGAACGCAACGCACCAAACGCCAGCCCTGCCAGGCAGGAACCGATGGCGTACACCGACAGCACAATGCTCGCCGCCGCCGGTTGCCCTTGTTGCTGAGCGAACGCCACGCTGACCACATCCACCACGCCGACGATGGTGCCCATGGCCATCATCAACAGCATCAGCAGGCGAATCTCGCCGGAGCGAATGATCGAGCCCTGGTCGTGCGTGGCATGGGGATGCACCGCCGGCTCGGTGCTGCGTTGCGCAACGAACGCGGTGACGCCGATGGCCAGCATCAGCAGCGCGGCCAACGGACCGGCCTCGGGAAACGCCACCACGCACAAGCCCACCGACAGCGGCGGGCCGACGATGAAACACACCTCATCGAGCACTGATTCCAGGGCATAGGCGGTTTGCAATTGCGGCTGGCCGCGGTACAGCTCCGTCCAGCGCGCCCGCACCATCGCCGACATGTTCGGCAGGCAGCCCGCCAGCGCGGCGAACAGGAACAACGTCCAGTGCGGCGCCTGCAATCGCGTGCACAGCAACAGCAGCAGCAACGCCCCGCCGCCGATCAGTGCCGCCGCCGGCAGGATGCGCCCCTGACCGAAACGATCCACCAGCCGCGACACCTGCGGCGCACAAAACGCCGTGGCCAAGGCGAAGGTCGCCGCCACTGCCCCCGCCAACCCATAACCGCCGTGCACTTGCGCGAGCATGGTGATCAGGCCGATGCCGGTCATGGAAATCGGCATGCGCGCAATCATCCCGGCCAGCACAAAGGCACGGGCGCCGGGGGCGTTGAACAGTTCGCGGTAGGGATTGGCCATGGAGGTGGGTCTCGAACGGGGCGTGCACGTTGCCATAAAGGCTGAGGGCGGTGGAAGGGGGGAATTGTTGGTGGAGTGTGAAGGTGCATGGGCCGTGGGCGATGAAGTTTTTTGTGCGCTCATAACCACTGTGGACTCCATACCCTGTGGGAGCTGGCTTGCCAGCGATGGCGGACTGACATTCAGCACAGCTGGTGACTGAACTACTGTCATCGCTGGCAAGCCAGCTCTCACAAGGAACGCGCCCATCTCCAAGGCCCCATGCCACCAAAAGCGCCATTGAAGATGACGATGTTTTCACCCCCGCCGATGAACTCTCGCCCCGCCCCGCCAGTCAGCTGATTAGACCCTCACCTCAAGGTTCCCACGCGAATGCAGCTTTCCCTCAAGCAACAAGTGGCGCTGGTGACCGGTGCCAGTTCCGGGATTGGCGCCGGTGCCGCCAAAGCTTTGGCCGCTGCGGGCGCCGCCGTGGTCATCAACTACAACTCCCAGGCCGAACCCGCTGAAGCGCTGGCACGGCAGATCAATGCCGAGGGCGGGCGGGCGCTGGCCATCGGCGCCGACGTCTCGAAAGAAGCCGAGGTCGAACGCCTGTTTGCGCAGACCATCGAGGCCTTCGGATTCCTGGACATCCTGGTCGCCAACTCGGGACTGCAAAAAGACGCCCCGGCCATCGACATGTCCCTCGACGACTGGAACCAGGTGATCGGCGTCAACCTCACCGGCCAATTCCTCTGCGCCCGCGCGGCCCTGCGGATTTTCCGCGAACAAGGCATTCGCCATGGGGTGTCGCGGGCGGCGGGCAAGATCATCCACATGAGTTCGGTGCATCAGCGCATTCCCTGGGCCGGGCACGTCAATTACGCAGCCTCCAAGGGCGGCGTCGACCAATTGATGCAGACCCTGGCCCAGGAAGTCAGCCATCAGCGCATTCGCATCAACGGCATTGCGCCGGGCGCCATCCGCACCGCGATCAATCGCGCCGCCACGGAAGGCGACGCCGAGCAAGCCCTGCTCAAACTCATTCCCTATGGCCGGGTCGGTGACGTCGAAGACGTGGCCAACGCGGTGGTTTTTCTCGCCTCGGACGCCTCCGACTACATCGTCGGCACCACGTTGTTCATCGACGGCGGCATGAGCCTCTATCCGGAGTTCCGTGACAATGGCTGAGCATCATCCCGAACGACAAAGCCCGATCGACGCCCACGGCATCATCGGCGACATGCGCAGCGCGGCGCTGATCAATGACAAGGGCAGCGTGGACTTTTTCTGCTGGCCGGAATTCGACAGCCCGTCGATCTTCTGCGCCCTGCTCGACACCCCGGATGCGGGGATTTTCCAGCTGACGCCGGACTTGCCCGACGCCCGTCGCGAGCAGATCTACCTGCCCGACACCAACGTCCTGCAAACCCGCTGGCTGAGCGATCGCGCCGTGGTGGAGATCACCGACTTGCTGCCGATCAGCGACAGCGAGGACGACCTGCCGGTGCTGATGCGCCGGGTGCGGGTGGTCAGCGGCCAGGCCAGTTTTCACCTGCGTTGCGCGGTGCGCCATGATTACGCCCGGGCCCGGACCACGGCGCGCCTGGACGGCGCCGACGTGTGTTTCGAAGCCGACGGCCAACCGGCCCTGCGCCTGACCGCCGATCAGCCGCTGACCCTCGACGGCCACGCCGCCGTGGCCTCTTTCACGCTGACTCAAGACCAGCACGCGCAGTTTTTGCTCGGCGGCATTGATGACCCGCGCCTGATGAAGGATGCCGCTGAATTTTGCATGGAGCGCACCCTGAAATTCTGGCGCGACTGGATCGGCCAGTCCACCTACCGTGGGCGTTGGCGCGAGATGGTCAACCGCTCGGCGCTGGCCTTGAAGCTGCTGACCTCGCGCAAGCACGGGGCGATCCTCGCCGCCGCCACCTTCGGCCTGCCGGAAACCCCCGGCGGCGAACGCAATTGGGACTACCGCTACACCTGGATCCGCGATGCGTCGTTCACCGTCTACGCCTTTCTGCGCCTGGGCTTTGTCCAGGAAGCCAACGACTACATGCGCTGGCTGCGCGGGCGGGTCAGCGACTGCCAGGGCAACTCGATGAAACTCAACATTCTGTACGCCATCGACGGCCGTCAGGAGTTGCCGGAAACCGAGTTGTCGCACCTGTCCGGCCATGGCGGCGCGCAACCCGTGCGCATCGGCAACCAGGCCTACGACCAAGTGCAACTGGACATCTTCGGCGAGCTGATGGACGCGGTGTACCTGGTGAACAAGTACGGCGAGGCCATCTCCCACGAAGGCTGGAAACATGCCACGGAAGTGGTGGATCAGGTCTGCGAAACCTGGCATCAGACCGACGTCGGCATCTGGGAAATGCGCGGCGAGCAACATCATTTTTTGCACTCGCGGTTGATGTGCTGGGTGGCGCTGGACCGAGCGATTCGCCTGGCCTACAAGCGCTCGCTGCCAGCACCGTTCGCCCGTTGGGACGAGACGCGCCAAGCGATCTACGCCGACATCTGGGACAACTTCTGGGACGAGGAACGCGGGCACTTCGTGCAGTACAAGGGCGGCACGGCCCTCGACGGTTCGATGCTGTTGATGCCGCTGGTGCGCTTCGTCAGCGCCAAGGACCCGCGCTGGCTGGCAACCCTCAAAGCCATCGAAAAAAGCCTGGTGCGTGACGGCATGGTCTACCGCTATCGCAACGACGACAGCGACATCGACGGTTTGAACGGCACCGAAGGCGCGTTCGCCGCGTGCTCGTTCTGGTACGTCGAATGCTTGGCCCGCGCCGGCCAGGTGGAAAAAGCCCATCTGGAGTTCGAGCAATTGCTGCGCTACGCCAACCCGCTGGGCCTGTACGCCGAAGAACTCGACAGCCACGCCCGGCACTTGGGCAACACGCCGCAAGCGCTGACCCATTTGGCGCTGATCAGCGCGGCGACTTTTCTGGATCGCAAGTTGAGTGGCGAGAAGAGTACTTGGCAGCCGTGATGTGCTTGTTGTGGCGAGGGCGCTGGCTCCCTCGCCACAGGGATCAGGCCGGTTGGTCGGGTCCGTTCATGCGGTCGAGCGCACGATCGACCAATAAGCGCCCGAGCACCGCCAACTGTTGAATCGCCAACGCGACATGGCGCCGGGAATGCTCGAGATCGAATGCCAGGTCACTGGCCATCACATTCAGCGAGGCCAGGGTTTCGCTGGCATGCACCAGCAGGGCTTCGTTATCGATGTTCGGCAGCACGGCGAACAATGCGCCGGCCCGGGGTTTGGACGCTGGGTCTTTGCCGGACGCCTGTTCGGAACGTGGCGGCAGGTGATAATCCAGGGCGCGTTCGGCGGCTTCGTGAAGACGGGTTGAGTCGAAGGTGTCGTAGGGTGAGACACAGTCGGAATGAGGGGGGTTGGGGGTGATTTTGTGCATGAAATGAAACTCCATTCGTAAATAGGAGTTCGCCATTTCTGCGACCAAGCAGAAGGGTGGCGAACCGGGCGCAGGTTGGTCGACCAGGGAATGGAAACCCGGCAGGGCCGGAGCCCTCCCACGCACAGTTCGCCATAAGCAAAACGCCGCTAAGCGGCACTGCGCGCCATTCTAAACCTGGGCGACCAAACCCGGTCGCTGAATTTGCAGCGACCGGGAAAGCCTAGCGATCCACCTTCCCACTCACAACCTGAAAACCCTGTCGGAAAAGTCGCCGGCGACCTCATTTCTGTAGGACCGGCAATAGCGGATCATCGACAGTACAACTAAAGAAACATGTGTTAGCTTTTCACTAACGAGCCAATAAAAGCAACACAAAACAGCAATCCGTATTTTATTGCCATACTTTCAAACTTTCGCCACATACAAACTTAAGCTTATAAACACACCAAGCCCAAAACGCACTTGTTTATTAAGCATTCACATATGGGCCCAATCACTTTATTAATCATTAGTTAGAAGTATCATCATGATCGAAACAACTCACGCGCTCGTAAATCGCAACTACGCCAATTGGATGAGCACCACACCGAACATTGACCAACTAACAGTCGGCCAAATGGTCTGGCCCGGCACTCACAATGCCGGCATGGATTGGGACATCGGCCATCCGTTCCCCGAATCCGTGGCGGCCAACTGGGTCCTGTGCCAGAACCACGACCTGCTGTGGCAAATGCGCAACGGCGCCCGCTCCTTTGATTTGCGGGTGTTTCTTCATAAAAATGAATTCAAGACTTACCACGGCGAAGTTCGCGGTCGCCGCCTCGATGAAATCATCGCTGCCGCCAATACCTTCCTCGATGAAAACCCCGATGAGTTCATCATCCTTGATTTCAATACCCTGTTCAGTGACAAGAAGAACCTGTTTGATTATCAAGCGTTCGAGCGGCAGATTCTTAGAGGCCTGGAAAAACGCTTGATACCTTACCGCAACAGTCACTTGACCTTCGCCCAACTTAAGCAACTAAGCCCACTGCAACGTATTATCTTGCCGATTGAATACTCGGAGCGATTCGACACTCGGTTATTCTGGAGCTCACTGCAAAATAAATGGGAAGGCAATAACTTCGTGTCGACCGAAAACCTGGCCAAATACATCACTGAGGTGATGCTGAACCCGCCGGGCAGCTACTACCCGTGGCGACTGTCGATGACCCAATTCAAAATCACCTCCGGGCCCACCAAGCTGACCAAGGAAATCAACGCCTGGTTCGATCTGGACAGTTACTTCCTTTACCGCGCCAGCATCATCAGCGTCGATTTCTTTGATGAGAGCCGTCTGGTGGAATACTGCATTGCCGCCAATCAGCGCCTGGTGCGCGAACCGCATTTGAAACGGCCTTATTGACCGAACCTCTCGCGGGATGTCGGGCACTGGAACGTAAAAATGTCTTGAGACTCAGGTACCGTCCCTGAGAGGGGTCTTCGCAAGTCGGCGCGGCGAACGGCAGCACCGGCTCGCGACGGCCCGCGATGGTCTAGTGTTTCAAGACGCTTAATCCCAGGAGTTCGCTGTGAGTCAAACGCCCACTGTTCACCAGGTCCACACCCCGCAGTTGCAGATTGCCTATGAAAGCCACGGCCCCGCCACCGGTGAGCCGGTGATCCTGCTTCACGGCTTCCCTTATTCCCCTCGCGGCTTCGACGCCATCGCCCCGGTGCTCGGCGCCAAGGGCTACCGGGTGATCGTGCCGTACCTGCGCGGCTACGGCGAGACTCGGTTCAACAACGCCGACACCTTGCGCTCCGGCCAACAAGCGGCGCTCGCCCAGGATTTGTTGGAGTTGATGGACGCGCTGTCGATCCCGCAAGCAACGCTGTGCGGCTACGACTGGGGCGGCCGGGCCGCGTGCATCGTCGCGGCGCTGTGGCCCGAGCGGGTGCGCGGCCTGGTGACCGGCGACGGCTATAACCTGCAAAACATCCCCAAGTCCATTCGCCCCCGCGACCCGGAAACCGAATATCGGCTGTGGTATCAGTTCTATTTCCACGGCCAACGCGGGGTCGATGGCTTGACCGCCAACCGCCGCGAGTTGTGCGCCCTGCTCTGGCGTTTGTGGTCACCGACCTGGGCCGCAGGCGCCGAGCGATTCCCCCTGAGCGCACCGGCCTTCGACAACCCGGACTTCGTCGACGTGGTGATCCATTCCTACCGCCATCGCTTCATGTACGCCGACGGCGATCCGGCGCTGGAATGGATGGAAACCGAACTGGCCAAACAACCGCCGATCAGCGTGCCGAGCATATCCCTGTGCGGCGCCGACGATGGCGTCGGACCGGCCCCGGAGATCGATGACGATATCGAGCACTTCACCGGCCCATACGAACGCCGCGTGCTGCCCGGCGTCGGCCATAACATTCCCGAAGAAGCGCCGGAAGCGACACTCAAGGCATTGCTGGATCTGTTGCAAGGCTAACGCTGAACCGCTCGCGATACGCCTGCGGCGTCACGCCCATGGCCCGCAGGAAGCTGCGGCGCAGGGTTTCCTCGCTGCCGAAGCCGCACTGCACGGCGATGCGTTTGATGGCGACGCCGGTGTCGCTGAGCAGGCGGCGGGCGGTTTCGACGCGGATCAGCTCGATGGCGCGGGCCGGGGTCTGACCCGTGTCGGCGCGGTAATGGCGGACGAAACTGCGCTCGCTCATGCCGGCTTGTTCGGCCAGGGCGGGAATGCCGAGGTCGAGGGTCAGGTGTTCGGCGATCCACGCGTGTAGATCGTCGAAGCGGTTGCCTTCGTGCTGCAAGGACAGGGTCACGCTGAATTGCGACTGGCCGCCGGGCCGCTTGAGGAACACCACCAGTTGCCGCGCGACTTCCAAGGCCATGCCTCGGCCCAAATCCTCTTCGACCATGGCCAGCGCCAAGTCGATACCGGCGGTCACGCCGGCGGAAGTCCAGACTGGGCCGTCGTTGATGAAAATCGGGTTGGGCTCGACCCGCAGTTGCGGGTGTTGCTGGGCCAATTGCTCGCAGCGGGTCCAGTGAGTGACCACGCGACGACCGTCGAGCCAGCCACTGGCCGCCAACAGAAACGCCCCGGTGCAGACCGACGAAACACGCCGGCAAGCGTTCCCGTGCTCGCGCACCCAGCTCACCAGCGCCGGTTCTTCCGCCGCCGCGTACACGCCCCAGCCACCGGCGATGATCAGCGTGTCGCTGGCCGCTTCGGGTAAGGGTTCTGCCAGCAATGCCAGCCCCGCCGACGACATCACCGCCCCGCCACCGCTGGCGATCACCGACGGCGCGTAAGGCGCGGGCAAGCCTTGCTGACGGGCAATGTCATTGGCCGAGGCGAACACTTGCAACGGCCCGGTGACGTCCAGCACTTGTACATTGGCGAAGGCCAGCACATGAATGAGTTTTGCTGAGGTGGGCATATTGGCGTAATTCGAGGGCTGATTGGCGGATGCGCCAAATGCTACGGACCTACAGTGAAGGCGTCCATCTTCTTCAGGAGAAATACAGCCATGACGTTGCAGATCGGTTTTCTGTTGTTTCCGCAGGTGCAGCAACTGGACCTGACCGGTCCTTATGACGTGCTGGCCTCGTTGCCGGATGTGAAGGTGCATCTGGTCTGGAAGGATCTGCTGCCAGTGACCGCCAGCACCGGCCTGGTGTTGCACCCCACGGTCACTTTCGAAGGTTGCCCGGCACTGGATGTGATCTGCGTCCCGGGCGGCAGTGGCGTCGGGCCGTTGATGGAGGATGAGCAGACGCTGGCATTTATCAAGACTCAAGCGGCCACAGCGCGTTATGTCACTTCGGTGTGCACCGGCTCCCTGGTGCTGGGCGCGGCGGGATTGCTGCAAGGCAAGCGCGCCACGACACACTGGGCGTATCACGAGTTGCTCGCGCCGCTGGGGGCGATTGCGGTGAAGGATCGTGTGGTGCGCGACGGCAATGTGCTGACCGGTGGCGGCATCACGGCGGGCATTGATTTCGCCCTGACCCTGGCCGCAGAACTGTTCGACGCCGACACCGCGCAACTGCTGCAACTGCAACTCGAATACGCCCCGGCCCCACCCTTTGCCGCCGGCAGCCCTGAGACCGCGCCTCGGCAGGTGCGGGATGAGGCGATTCAGCGGGCAGCGGCGTCGTTGAAACAACGTGGTGAAATCACGCAGCGGGCGGCGGCGCGGCTTAAGTAGCCGGTGAACGTGCAGGGCTTTTCCAAGGGCGAAAAAAAACCCGCCGAAGCGGGTTTTTCCCAAGACCATGTCGGCTTCCTGCCGGTTAGCGTTCCTTGCTGATGGTCGATCATCCCTGATCCTGAGCACTCCCTGTGCTTCAGTTGATGGGGTTAGATTAACGCTCGGATCCAATGTGCAATAGACGACATAGCTACCAGCGCGTGTAGGACATTCGCTATATCGCCCCTTCCGAAAACCCCGAGGGTTGTCGGACGAGTATTGATTCGACGCCAGATAAACCCTGTTCAACTGGCTTGCGAGTCCTTGGACTTGGCACTGTCGGCCAGGAAAATCTCGATATTGTTCATCTGTTCATCCCAACCCCGGCTGTCCATGTTGAACGCCTTGTTGCGGCGTACATCGGGGATGTGCAGGAAGCCGGACTCGGTGACTTTCAGCAAGGTGCCGCCGTTCATGTCTTCGAGTTCGAACAGAACCAGAGTGGTAGGTTCCTGGGTGTAATCGATTTCCGGGTTCACCGCGTAGGGGTGCCAGCGAAACGAAAATACCCGCTCAGGCTCAACCCGCTCGACCAGCACGTTCCACAGGACATGTTCATACCCTGGGAACGTGACTTGCCCCTGGGTCCATTCACCGGCGACAAAACGCTTGCCCTCCAGCGCCACGCCGAACCACTGCCCGAAGGCTTCGGCATTGGCAATCACGCGCCATACGTGCGAGCGCGGAGCCTTGAGCAAAATCTTCCTTTCGATGCGATCTGATGCTGGGTTCATAGGTCACCTCCTGTAATGAACAGTAGGCCTGTAAGACCACAAGACCAAGCCTAAAGTTGTATCAATCCGCTCAAGCGGTCACGTGGCTTCGCTACACTGCACCTCAATTTTCCTGCCACAGCGAGATTCTCCATGCGCCCAGCTCTACTTCTGGCCCTGACACCGTTGCTGTTTATGCCGTTCGCCCAGGCGGCCGTGGACTGCGACAACGCCACCGACCAGGCAACGATGAACCAATGCGCCGCACAGCAGAACAAGGCGGCGGACAAGGAATTGAATGCTTTGTACCAGCAGATCACCGGCCGCTTGAAGACCAACCCCGAGGCGAAGAAGTTGCTGGTCAGCGCCCAGCGCGCCTGGATCGGTTTTCGTGATGCCGAGTGCAAGTTTTCGGCGTCCGGGGTGGCGGGCGGCAGCGTGCAGCCGCTGATCTACAGCAACTGCACCACCGCGTTGACCCAGCAACGGGTCGAGGCCTTCAAGACCTACTTGAAGTGTGAGGAAGGAGATTTGAGCTGCCCGGTGCCGGGGGTGTGAATCTTTAACGCCTGAACGCCGTCATCGCGAGCGGGCTCGCTCCCACCTTTGGAATGCGTTCCCTGTGGGACCGAGCCTGCTCGGGAAAGCGCCGGATCAGACGTGCGGATCACCCGGCGCTTTGCTCGGCACCGCGTATTGCGGCTTCAGGTGCCCTTCCTGATCGAGCAGCCAGGCGTCCATGATCTGCCGCACCACCGGCCCCGCCACCCGGCCACCGGCCTCGCCGTTTTCGATCATCACCGAGATCACAATCTTCGGATGCTCGGCCGGCGCGAAGCCGACGAACAAGGCGTTGTCGCGGTTACGCTCCAGGGTTTTCTCGCGGTTGTAGCGTTCGCCCTGCTTGATCGCCACCACCTGCGCGGTGCCGCTTTTGCCGGCAATCCGGTATTGCGCGCCGACCGCTGCGGCCCGGGCGATACCCCGGGCATCGTGCATAACCATCTGCATGCCGTGGTTGACCTGCTCCCAGTCCCGGGGATTTTTCAGCAGGATGTTGGGCATCGGGTGCTCGTCCACCGGCGCGACGCCGTCCACGGTCTTAGCCAGGTGCGGGCGATTCCACACGCCTTTATTGGCGATCAAGGCCGTGGCCTGGGCCAGTTGCAGCGGCGTGACCTGCATGTAGCCCTGGCCGATGCCGAGGATCACCGTTTCCCCAGGGAACCACGGCTGACGTCGCGTGGCGCGCTTCCAGGCTTGGGACGGCATCAAGCCGGATGATTCCTCGAACATGTCCAGCGAGACTTTCTCGCCCAGGCCAAACATCGCCATGTAGTCGTGCAGGCGATCAATGCCGAGCTTGTGCGCCAGGTCGTAGAAGTAGGTGTCGTTGGAACGCATGATCGCCGCGTCCATGTCGACCCAGCCGTCACCACTGTGATTCCAGTTGCGGTACTTGTGGTCGAAGTCCGGCAGTTGGTAGTAGCCCGGATCGAAGACCCGGGTCTGCGGCGTTACCACACCGCTGTCGAGGCCGGCGATCGCCACCTCGGGCTTGATGGTCGAGCCCGGCGCGTAGAGGCCGCGCAGCACGCGGTTGAACAGTGGCCGGTCGAGGGAGTCATGCAGGGCCGCGTATTCCTTGAAGCTGATGCCGGTGACGAACAGGTTCGGGTCGAAACTCGGTTTGCTGACCATCGCCAGGACTTCGCCGGTTTCCGGGTCCAGGGCGACCACCGAGCCGCGACGATCACCCAGGGCGTTCTCCGCGGCTTCCTGAAGTTTGACGTCGAGGCTCAGCACGATGTTTTTGCCAGGCGTCGGATCGGTGTGCTTGAGCACCCGCAGCACACGGCCCTGGGCGTTGGTCTCGACTTCTTCATAGCCGACGTGACCGTGCAACTCGGCCTCATAGAATTTCTCGATGCCAGTCTTGCCGATGGACTGCGTGCCGCGGTACTCGACGTTGTCCAGCGCCTTGGATTCCTTCTCGTTGATGCGCCCGACGTAACCGATGGAATGAGCGAAGTGTTCGGCCAAGGGGTAATGGCGCACGAACTGCGGCTCGACATCGAGGCCGGGCAAACGGAATTCGTTCACCGCAAGGACGGCGATCTGCTGCTCTGTCAGCTCGTAGAACAGAGTGACCGGCACAAACGGATGGCGGGCCTGTTTCATCGCCTTGTCAAAAAGAGTGCGGTCTTCGGCCGGCAGTTGCAGAAGATTGACCACCTCGTCCAGTTCGGCGTTGACGTCGGTGGCGCGTTCGCGGGTGATGGTCAGGTTGTAGCTGGGACGGTTGTCCGCCAGGAGCACGCCATTGCGGTCATAGATCAGGCCACGAGTCGGCGGAATTGGCAGCACGTGAACGCGGTTGTTTTCGGAAATGGTGGAGTGGTAGTCGAACTCCATGACTTGCAGCACGTACATGCGCACGACGAGCGCACAGGTAATGGCAACGACGAACAAGGCGCAAGCCATCAGCCGTTTGTTGACGAGGCGCGTCTCTTTTTCGTGGTCTTTGATCGGGATAGGTTCGGGCATTTCTACAGCAGCTCGTTGAAATAAATCGGAGGCCGCTCCGTGCGACTGGCATCAATCCGTTAAAAAAACGAGCTGCACCATACCAAAAATGACCGCAGGGTTTCAGCGGGAATTCATGAAAGGTCTGTCCTTGACGGCCAAAGCGATAGTCGGCCAACGCTGGATTCTTGTCCTGCGCTCAACATTGTTGTTCCGATTCATGCGTTTTTCTTGATGTTTGAGGCGGGGATACTGGGTGCATGTCATTCCCTTTATCGTCCCTGGAGGCTTACATGCATCCCCGCTTTCAACGCTTACTTGGCAACAACGGTTTTTCCATTGGCCTGGAACTGCCGCTGGACAATGATTGGTCAAGTGACGGCCAGCGCGCGCGCGTCGCTGAGGACAGGCCATTCGGGGTTCCCGACCTCAAGCAACACGCGGCCCTGGCTCGCCTGGCCGATACCGCAGGTTTCCGTGCATTGTGGGTACGCGATGTGCCGGTCTACGACCCCAACTTCGGCGATGCGGCACAGGTGTTCGAGACCTTCTCCTACCTCGGTTACCTGGCAGGCATCACGCAGAACATCATGCTGGGAACCGCGGCCGTGGTGCTGCCTTTGCGCCAGCCTTGGCTGACGCTAAAATCGGCGAACAGCATTGATGAACTGAGCGATGGCCGATTGCTGCTCGGGGTCGCCAGTGGTGATCGTCCTATGGAATATCCGCTGTTTGGCGTGGATTACGATCAACGGGGCGAGAGCTTCCGTGAAGCGGTGGAATTGCTGCAGAGTCAAGGCGTGGGACGCTTGCCCGAAGGCGCACGGTTGTTGCCTGAAAGGGAAGAACCGGCGCCGCTGCTGGTGGCCGGTTTGGGCCAGCAATCCCCGGCGTGGATCGGGCAGCACATGGACGGTTGGCTCGCCTACCCCGGCACGCCGGATGAACACCGTCGCCGTGTAGGACTCTGGCGTGAGGTAGGTGGCGATAAACCTTACATCAGCTTCGTCCACCTGGACCTGGCGGAGAATCCCCACGCGCCGATGCGTCGCGTACGTTTTGGAGGTACCTGCGGCCGTCTGGCGTTGATCGATGAACTGCAAGCCTTGCGTGAAGCAGGCGTGCAGCACGTCGGCCTGCATCTGCGCCGCAGTGAACGTCCGGTGGCGGAGGCGATTGCAGAAATAGCGGAATATGTACTGCCGAAGTTTCACTGATTTCGGATGCTGAAAAGGGACGAACCTTGCGCGGGGGTTTGTCCCTTTTTTACTGTGGAGAACTTTTCTGCAGGCAAAACAAAACCCCATCTGCTTTCGCAAATGGGGTTTCGGAATTTAATCTTGACGATGACCTACTCTCACATGGGGAAACCCCACACTACCATCGGCGATGCATCGTTTCACTGCTGAGTTCG